>Ga0315914_1011420_pt1 | contig 10649 bp, 7 predicted proteins | sample MpolenodulesMG_FD_203920 | JGI IMG/M metagenome (GOLD analysis project Ga0315914, IMG submission 203920) | Medicago polymorpha root nodule microbial communities from Los Angeles, California, United States - elongated nodules | ecosystem: Host-associated > Plants > Roots > Nodule | place: USA... | reverse complement strand
TAAACAAGGAATCTTACGATCCCTTATATACTCCCCCCCCCCCCCCACCTAAAGAACCACCTTTGGAGCCTAACAAAATGGTTCGGTACTCCGATCGACATTTTTCGTGAGAGCGAAAAAGAAGATTGTGATTGAGTTAATGACCGAATTGATATGGACAACCTTACCACCCATGATGAAAAAGCTATTGATCCAAGACCCAAGATGATTAAATATGAGATACAGCATAGGTTTCCAGGTAGCAGCCCTCTAGAGGCTAACACCCATATGTAAGGCATGATACTTAAAAGAAAGAGACCTTATATTGTAATGGATAAAACACTTTTTCAAAGCCAAAAAAATGTTCCCCATATTAACTCATATAACACGGCTTTTAGAAAAGTTCACTTTGAGACCAGAAGCTACTTAGAAGCATTTGAGGATCAACTATATCGCTTAGGGATTTACCGCCGTAACTCCTCTATGAACAATTCATTGTTAAGTAAAATGACAAAATCCCTTTTTAGAAGATGTTTTAATGTTGACAAACGTATTCAAACATAGATTATTATTGATTATAATTTTTATTTTTTTTCTAGCCAATTACTAATCCTAGGGAGCAATATTGCATGAAGGAGCCTTGAATCGTAACTCGAATAGGTCTTACTTTGTTAGGTATCGTGAGCACGAACCTCAAATAGTAATTGAATTAGGAACATGTGTTATCCAACACAGAGATAAATGGGGTTTGAAGAGTGCTAATTGCCGCAATCAACCTTGTTTCACTGTTACTTTTATTTTCTTGTACAACAACAATCTTGCAAATCCCTCCAATTTAGTGTTTAAGTAGTTTTACTTTCATTGCCAAGCTAAAAACAACAATCCTTATGGAGACAATAATTTACTACTTTATTACTTGGAACGATTTAGTTAACTTACCCCGAATACATCCTCGATACAACGTGAAAGTACCATGTATTAGCATCTTCTTTCTTCATCCATTGCACTCTTGACCTTTGGAATAGTTGAGCATTCTTAGATTTCAGCAACTTCCACATTCAAGAACAAGCTTTACTCCGGGCTACAAAATCATCCGGAGAAAGGGCTCCCACTTCCACATTGGCTTCCAAGATCTTAATCTCATCGACCAACATATCAATCTTGAGATCTATAATTTTAAATCTATGGTCTTTCACCACGTTTGCATATGAATCTTAGAATTGAAGTTTTAAAATTCATATGTAAATGGACCAAAAAGGTAAAAATGACATCAGAAAAAAATTAAAGAACCAAATCGTTAAGTACAATTAAGGGACCAAATGAGTAAATTTTTTTAAACAAAAAGATTTCATCTAAAGAAAAATACTGTATCCCATTTGCGAATTCAGTTGTGTTTTTGAAACAGTAAATGTATATGTTTACTTTTATTTCTCTCTTACAATTTATCTTGTACAGCTTAAACACATTTTAATAATGATACAAAGTTTTGATGTCCAAAAGTCATTTTTCTGTTGAACTATGTTGAACTATATATGATATCATATGCAGGTATTGCTGCACACTACAGTCGTATTTTATGAATTATTTGTGCCTCAAGCTGAAACGTGAAAAAAAAAATCAAGAGCTGTTTGGACTAACTCCAAATAAATTAATTAGTTGGATGAACTAAGCAGTCAGTAGAGGTTAAACTTAAGGTTATATAGATTGTGGATTATATGAATCATATGTCTATTTAAATGGCTGGGTTTAGGGAACATGTATATGTAGATATGACTAGGATGGTTATCTCTATATTGGTATTGGAGGAGGATATACTGAGACAAATCATGGAATGGACTGCCTAATTACAAAAAGGTCATGTTAACTTGTGCCCTTAGGGCACAAGTTAAGAATCTAAAAAAGGAATTAAAACATAAGTTTTGTATTGAAAAATAAGTTTTTAAACTTTTAAGATATTGAATGCACGATTTCCAAAATTAAATTTTTTATATTTGGCTTTTAAACTTGTGCCTTGAGGACACAAGTTAGCATTTCCCATTACAAAATCATTCTTGACATTTTAGATGTCATGTATCTATTTTTTAGTCTAAGCCGAGCCTTAATTTATAGGAACTTTTTTTTTCTTCATCTAAGCTAAGCATTTTTTTACTAGATTCTAAGCATAGTCAAAGCCGACTAATTTGACAGGTACAATCTCACTATCTACTTGTATAGGTCTTATTTAAAGGCAGAATAAAGCTTTGTATCGATTCATCCGCTAAAATTGCTATCGAAAGAATTGAATATGAAATTTTGAGATAAACACACTTTAAGGTGTCAAGATAATGTCAACCCAAATTGATTTAATCTTTTGCTTTTTTATTATTTTTAAGTGTGCCAAAATCTAAAATAACTATCCTTTGGCCATAGAAATCTCTAATAAGGTAGAGTGAGACATATTTCAACTCGTTCTAATCTAAGTAATTGGATGCAATCATTTTTTTTTAATAAAATTGTTCTTTAAGTTATGTGAAAAAAAAAATTGTCTGATTACATTTGAGTATTTAGTCGTCCTTCAACTTCTTATTTAGTGTTACTTAAAAAAAAAAAAAAAAACTTCTTATTTAGAGTGTCTTTATATTTCATATATATGAAAATTACACATAAATGGAAGATAAAGAAATAAAATGTTACACCGTTAAACTATTTTTATGAGAAAATCAATCTCCCTAAACACAATATTTATGAATCTAAAAGATACGATATTGTTACACATAGACTTTTAAACCTGATGTAAAATGTCAAATGCATCAAACACAAACAATATAAAAATATGTTGATTATTAAAGCATGCTATCTCATATTTATCAACATTTTTACATGTTTGTTCACTTTACCCTCAACAAGCAGTATAAAAATATGTTGCCTATTCCAAAATATGTTGAATATCCAATGTATTGATTTTTTTTTCTAGCAGCAAAAGGGTTTTAAATAGATAAAAAAAAAAAGACTCAATACCAAAATTGATTACTTGAATGAAAATATGATTGTGCAATGAAAAGGAGGCCTAGGCAAATGCAGTGTTTTAGTCACTCCAACTTTGAATGAGGAGAGAAGAGAAGGAATGATACGAGCGAGTCCAAATAATTGTTGCCGTGTGTCTGTGTGCCATTCTCGAGCCCTTTGTGTGTTCCCGTAGTTGACTACCTCTCCTTCATAGTCATATATTTTCTCGGTCTTAAAATAAGTGATTTAGTTTGATTTTGTGCATTATTCACATACAATCTATGAATATTGTTAAAAGAATAAAAAATATTTTTTAATTTATTAGATAATTGATGTATATGATGTTCATATAATAATAAAATATAATTAAAAGGTGTTATATTACGAGCAGTTTTACAAGCGGTGGGAGTGGATTTTAGCAGTTTTGATCATGTTCTTGTTATTGGTGGGTGATTCAAGAAAGAAGATAATCATTGGTTGGGACACAAATTTCATGGAGTAACTGCAGGACTTGTAGTTTTGACTGTCTGATGTTAAGTTAATGGTTGAGATTGTTTTATACTGCTTTTAATGTTGACTTGAACCGTCCAATTTAGATTTAACGGCTGAGATCTATTACTATGTGTAAATGCGTGATTCTGTTACTGTAGGGAATCCAGATCCCCTTTTTTGTTAGCTAATGTTTATGCAACATGTGGTGGAGAAGGAAACAAGTGTGTTATGGAACCGGTCGTGTAATTTCATTCTTCAACGAAGTAACTCTAACTGTTGTGTTTGTGAAGATTTTAATTCTATTTGTTTTGAAGTAGAGAGAAAGGAGTAGGGTGAATGCGTCTCAAGTTGGTGATTCTTATATCTTTAATAGTTTTATTGAAGACTCTCTTCTATTTCACATACCTCTGGTTAGTAGATGTTTTACTTGGATCAATTAGTATGGATTATCTATTAGAAGAATTGACATGTTCTTAATCTCAGGAGAGTGGAATCGGATGTGGCATAACTGCTCAAAAGTAGCTTTATTAATTATGAGGACTTCTCGATCATATCTATATTATGTTTTTTGGCGATGAGACTAATTGGGGGGCCCAAAGCCTTTTTTGTATGTTGAAATGTTGGACTGGTTTTTCAAGGTTATCAAAGTTTTGTTAGGATAAGTGAAGGTCGTTTGAGGTCGATGGTTGAAGTGGGTATGTTATGAACTAGAAGTAGAAATTGATTAAAGGTAGTTTGAAGGATTGACACTTGTCTCATAGTTCCAATATTGAGGGTGAAATCAAAGGAGTATAGGATATGTTGTTACAATTCAATACCAAAGGAGAAACGACATGCTTAGATGGTGAAAAGAGGGAGAGTTGTGATAAATTTCATCTCACTTGTTTTCTCTTTCCAAGATTCAATGTAGCATGCAATGACAAGAGGAACGCATCTTGTGGCTCAAGCAGGGAGATGCTAACTCAAAAGAAAATCATGGAGTGATGTTCAACAAAAGACGGGGTAATGCCATTATTAATTGAAGGAGTAAATAATGTTAGGGAAGTTATTTTTAATCATTTTAACAAGTTCTAATTGTACGTTTATAGCTTTGATCTCTAAAGTGAGTAGTCCTCAAAAGATTCAATGCTAATTTGGCATACAACCATTTAAAAGGTATATGAGGCAAGAAATGCTACTATTTTCTCGCACAAGAGACTGATTATGGAAGATTTAGTTAATGGTGTCATATAGACCTCATGGAGGTGGTTTCTTACCGGGGGGTGTCATGTTTGTATTATGAGTGATTTTCTAACCCTTCTCCTTGTCTCCTTTGTTAGGGTGATTTAGCTGGTTTATATTAAGCCAAGTACCCCTTGTACTTTTCCATGCTTGATGGATTAAGTGCTATTTGTACTTTACTCTTTTTATATGATAATATTTGTTTTGCCATTAAAAAAATAATATACATTTCAATATTTTTTAAATTAATTTTTAGTATTTTAAAATTAACAAAAAATACTGAAAAAATAAATAAGTAATAAGTAAAAAATCCATTGACACAAATATATATTTTCAATTGTTTTTACAAAAATAATGTGTAAATAATTATATTATATATGTTAGATGAACTTAACAAAAATATTATATATATGTGTCTGTATTATGAATGGTTTTCGAACCCTTTTCCATGTCTTCTTTGTAAGGGTGATTTTGCTGATTCACATTGGATCAAGTACCCATTATATTTTTCCATGCTTGATGGATTAAGTACTATTTATACTTTACTTTTTCTTATATAATAATATTTGTTTTGCCATAAAAAATTACATACATTTAAATATTTTTGAATTTTTTTAGTATTTTAAAATTAACAAAAAATACCACAAAAATAAATAAGTAATTAATAGTTTTTTTTACGATTTTTAGAAAAATTCCATTGACAAACACACACATATTCAATTGTGTTTACAAAAATTATGCGTAAATAATTATATTATATATGTTAGATGAACTTAACAAAAACATTATATATACACAATATATATGTGTGTTTGTGTGTGTGAGAGACAAAACGATCCTTGTAAGAAAGATATATTTAATTTGTTAATTTTTTTTGGTAACTTTTAATAATAGTTTTATTTTTGAATATTCTAATTTAATAAATTGATTATTTCAATTTTAATTTAATATTAATTTTTTTGTTTACTTTTATTTATATCTATATTTTTTCTTTGAAAAATAATTATATCCATTTTTTTGTTATATTTGAATTTTTTATATTTTATAAGGATAAATTACTAATTTATTCACCTATTGTATTATGCTAATTTTTAACTCAACTTATATTCAAGATAAGAATTATAACTAAAGAGGCAGGATATGTTAGAATTTTAACCCTTAGCAATAACTTTTACTTGATCGGGCTCTCGTGTTTGGATTGTTTGGCGTGACAGGAATGCTATAATTTTTCAACAACAACGCAAATCATATTAAGCTTCAAACATATTGGTGGCTGAAGGCAAACCACCCTAATTTTGTTTTCAATTATCATATGTGGTGGCCCAGTCTCCTCTTTTGTTTGAGAGTTCTTCTTTAGCTTCATTTGCTCTTTTGTATTGTTTCCCTCCGCCTGTTTTGCGGTTTCTTTGGTTTCTTGTTGCAACAATTTTTTTTCCTTAGTTTTCTTCTGTCACTTCTTATACTAAAAAGACTAAGATGGTTGGTTAATATATTTCATTTAGCTTCTTCAAAATAAAAAAATATGCCGGATATGATAAGAATTATCCTACAAACATTTTTAATCTATACTAAAACAAAACATATTTAATTATCTTTCAACTTTTAAATTTTTAAATAATTTTTTATAAACATAATTATAACATTATAAAAATTTCCAGTCACGGCATTGAATGTGTGGTCAGCTCTTTTGCTTAAATTACAAGTTACAAAGTAAAGTCAAATTAAATAACCGAATAGGACCACGATTTAGCCTTATAATGCTGGCTGATTTATTTTACTTGATTTCTTAGCTTAGAATGGTCCTCCATGTATGGAGGATAATTATGTGGGGATAGTGAACTTAATTAATTTTTCATGTATGTATTTGTTTTGATCAGTGGAACAAATACTAGCTTGGATTCCAACCGCGGATACAAATGTCATATATAACTGGAATTTGACAATGTTGAATAACTTATACATTAATTCAAAGAGATTAATTAGTATGTTCTATCGGTATATATTTATTTTACACATACATGTAATGATATGTTGTTACATCAATTAATAAATATTACGATTTATGGAGTATGAAATTGTGAATAACAGAGAATGAGTGTGTTTGCATAATCTTTTTCAAGATACAATCCTCGCAATGTCACGTTAATCTTATTTATACGACATATATATTTGTAACTTACAAGTTACAAGGATCCATTTACTTTGTGAAAATATTTTCTTTTTTCACTTTCTAAAACCTGTGCCCTTTTTAACTTTCTATTAAGAAGACGTGAGACTATTAAAGTGAACAACTGTGATGAAAATAAGATGAAATGCTAATTAAAAACGACGCATTTTTAAAAATAATGAAAACAATTATTTTACATTTTTCCTTCAAAAAAATTATTTTACATTTTCATTGTTTAAAAAAAATTGCAAATAATTGTTCAATTGAAGAGTCTATAATCTCTTTTGTTAAAAAAGGAAAAATAACACATTTTAGAAAATATGTGCTCATTTTAAGTTGCTAATAAAAAGATACTTTAGAAATGAACCATTTTGACGGAGGGAAGATAAATACTACTAATGAAAAGAAACATAGAAAACAATTCTTTTTCCATTCTCGTTGTTTTCAAGAAAGCAAACAATTGTACATTTTAACAATGTAGTATCACCTTATCTGCATCAATATATAAAGGAAATACATCATTTTGGTATGAACTTTTTCTTTCAATTTTACTTTTTATTTAAACTATTTTATAATTTAAATTAATTAAATCAAATAAAAATATGAATAATCCACAACAATAGAAAAACAATTCATAACAATAGCAACAATATTGGAGACTATAAAATACTTATTTTGATCTTATATCAAAAAATATTATGTTTTGATATATATTTTTTCTTTCAGTTTTAGTCTTCACTTAAATAATTTTTATCATTTTATCGTTATTTACCAATAAAAACATCAAGATAGACATATCGTTATTTACCAATAAAAACATCAAGATAGGCATATTAGTGCACGTCTTGGTGTTAGTTAACTAATAAAATTAATACAAATTTTAAGAATGAAGTGAACAGAGTCTAAAAACCAAGTTGACATTCCAAAGGATCAAAACAACACTCTTTAAGGAAAGAGTTCATAAGAGTTAATATATGTGGTGACCAACATATATGCTACTACCTCCCCTAAAAAACACATAAATTACTACCTCTCAATATTTATAAAAAAACAAAAAAAAACCATATACTATGTCCTGAAAAGTGAAAAAACTTTTGTACCCTGGAACACTATAAGGAATTATAATCATATGTCTTGGTCAATCAAATGCATTATATCGACTTTAATTTAATATACCACCACATCCTCTCCTTTTTTTTTTATTTTTATAAGAAATATGCTACTACATCCTAGCGCTGTATATCTATTCTCATTAAATATTTGTGGATACCTATTCTTAAAATAAATAAAAATGTAGATACATATTTCAGATCTTGTTGTCTTTGCTATTCCTCTCATCGCATTTACTTCTTAAGACAAAAATGTATAAGTGAAAGAACGAAAAAAATGGTTTAATGTTTTGTCAAGTACTATTTGTGCATTTTCCATTATCATAAATGCAAAATAGTATATATTTGGTTGAAGAATGCTAGCAACACTTACTTTTCAACACTCTCTACCACTCACTCTTTTATTGGGTAGAATCAATATATGTCCCATTATTTTGTGTGGGCTCAATTTTCAAAGTTTAGATTCACAATGATTTAAATCAATAGGAGAATGAGTATTAGAGAGAGTGTTGCTAGTATTCCTCATATTTGGTTTCCTTAACTGGTGCTAGTTAGCATTTCCAATAAATAATAGTGATTGTCAATGTAGATCTAGTTGGTAAAAATTCAACTCATCTCAGAAGGACCCAACTTCGAATCTCATTGCAAAAGTGCTCATTTAATTCACAATTAATATGTAATATGTAAGTACATTTGTCAACTAAGCCTCGAGGCTTTCTCTGCAAGTACCTTGTTGGTAGTTAATACTATACGACATGTATAACAAATTACGAACACTGAAAAGCAAACTGTTAATTTTTTTTCTTCTCACTTTACTAAAATTGCCCACTTCAGAGGAGCTAAATCTATTAAAGTAGGGTGACGATAAAGCAGTCTTCTACTTTCTATATACGATAAGACAATTTTCAGCAAAATCAAATTCTAAAAAAGTAATAACAAGAGAAAAGGGCAACCGGGAAAGATGTACTGGCAACCAACAATCAAACAGAGAATTGATTTCTCATGAAAATCTAACAAATATTACTACTGCACAGTCAAGTTACATTTAACCTGTCCCAACCTGCGTCTATGGATTGTAGACACAAAAAAAAAATTGCTAAATTACATAAGAATGCAAAGTGCTTTAGAAGCAAATTTGTTTCTTCATAATCAGCCAGATTTGTTATAGCCAGAGCCCAAAGGCGCACATTACTTGGAAGGATAATCAGGAAATTATAATTAACATGCATTATTCTGCTTCCTCTTGGCCTCTATCTGTGAAGAAACAAATGCACACTTGGATTGGTATTCTTTCAACTCCTCCTCCAAGTCTTTAACCTATTTTATGTCAGTAACACAAATAAAAATCAATATAACGACCTTTGTCATAAGAATCAAACTTTTATTCTCTTCTAACTACTACTATTACCGTCTTTCTCAACTCCGTCTCTTTTTGCCTGTATTCCTCACACCTGTAGAAAAGGGTTTCAGTGGAATTTATTCATCAATTAAACTAGTATATACAATTCCCGAGCACCAAGCAAAAGTATATAAACTCGAAAGTGATTGTCAAGTGATCTTGCATGCCAGAGTTTTAAAATATTTAACCATTGGTCAATATGCCATACAGTTATCAATGGCCTATATTTCAATATTTTACAACCAATTTAAGATTTATATTCATGGAGCATAAAAGATTTCATTAATGTGAAATTTCATTTGTATGATATGCATGAATACGAATGTAAAAGAGAATCGTACGACTAGGTTATCACCAAAAACTGGAAACAAAGAGAAAACTAAACCATGGTGGCTCAAAACCCCATCCTTGTCACAGGGAGGATCAATAAAAAGTCAATAAGCTTTTGGTTTGTGTTCAGCACTCCCATTAAGATCAAGGAGGGAGGGAGGGAGGGATGATGTTTTACATTCCTTACATTGAAGGTAAGGTTAGAGCTTGTCAATAAATATCAACAAAGAATGAAGTTGTGTTTTCTTGAAGTATTTCATTTGCCTTTGTATAGATAATTAGGAAAAGTAATTTACCTGGTGAAAAGTTTGATGTTTTGATCACAAATGGCATCAATAGATACGGACGGTGAAGCTCCACTCGATGTACCCTGTTGATAGAAATGACACATTACTCGTGAGCCCCCAAAAGAAGTGTACTCACTCAGAAAATAAAAGAAAGACGTTTTAAAAAGCCATTGTTTTTGGTTTTGGTAGAAAACTGGTTTATATGGCTCTAATTACAACCCCAGATAAAATTATCAGTGGGAAACCAACTAATCTTGTTGTGGAAAGGCTTTCACTGGTACTCCCAATGCATTTTGCCATTTCATTTATCCTACCGAGAACCCATGGTTGTCATCTCTGTTAAGAGTCCCACATCGGTTAGGAGATGGCCTGACAATGTGCTTATAAGTGGAGGCAATCCTCACCTCACAAGCCGGTTTTGTGGGGTTGTGTTAGTCCCAACCACGATTTCTAAGATGGTATCAGAGCCTCCTCCAAGATCCGTTGGGCCACCTGCTATCAGGTTTCTGGTATCGGGCCACCCGCCATTTATGTCCACGCTTCAGATGTCCAGTCCTGAGCGTGATGGGGGGTGTTAAGAGTCCCACATCGGTTAGGAGATGGCCTGACAATGTGTTTATAAGTGGGGGCAATCCTCACCTTACAAGCCAGTTTTGTGGGATTGTGTTAGGCCCAACCAC
>Ga0315914_1011418_pt1 | contig 10652 bp, 13 predicted proteins | sample MpolenodulesMG_FD_203920 | JGI IMG/M metagenome (GOLD analysis project Ga0315914, IMG submission 203920) | Medicago polymorpha root nodule microbial communities from Los Angeles, California, United States - elongated nodules | ecosystem: Host-associated > Plants > Roots > Nodule | place: USA... | reverse complement strand
AAAACAGATTGAAAATCAGAAGTTACACACGAAAATGGGAAAATGAAAAATCAGCATTTGCCCACCTATCATGGTGGCACGACCGTGCCAGGTGGTTCTGCCTAGGTTTGACCAACCGTGCCACCTATTGGCACAACCTTGCCAACCTCCCTGTGCACGAAAATGTCGATTTTCCACTTCTTTTAGGGTTTTTAAGCATACTAATGGATCTCAAACACCTAAACCTCATTAGATGTTGTGTAATTGAACTTCTAGGAGTGATTTAACATAAATTTGCTTTGGATATGAATTGGTTTAGGAAATGAAGTAAAGATGAGACGAACTTTTTAAATTTTGAGAAATGAATGAACTTTGTGAAACGAATAAGCTATGATTGATTAACCTAGATATTAGATGATATGTAGGAATGTTTTTGACGATGTGTATGAACATGGAACCCTACTTTTGTTGAGGAAAATTTAAATAGGCGATTTTGTGAAAATAGACGAACTTTGTTAAAGTGAGGGTCTATGATCGCATGACTTGCAAATAACTTTATATCCATGATAACATGACGAAATGAGAATGAACCGATGATTGTTGGATGTATAATAAGTAGTTATCATGAAGTGGATGATTGTATGTCTATTATGTAATTGATGAAACGATGTTGTTTCTTTGTGGGGATGATTACTTGACAATTGTTTATGTTTGTTGATTATGAATATGTGGAGATGATTGATTGATGATGAATATCTAGAGATAATTAAGTGTTTGTATGAAAGGGTAGACGACATGTAGGACTGAGTTTGTTTTGCTTGTGAGTACTCGAGGACTAGCTTGGATGCTTCCTCTTTTTACCCTTTGCTCGAAGTCTAGTTAGGCTCTGATTAGGGTGTCGAGCATTTATATTTCTATCATTATCTGTTGTTGGATTTTATGTGTTGAGATTATCGTTATGTATTTGAAACATGAGACATGGTGTTGAATATTGTTATTCATGTATCTCGAGATCTTTACATGTTGATGAGATATTTACGATGTTTGTTTTCTCTTGTGATTTTTTGTGAGAATTAGATCATGCATGATTTTGGAAAAATGTAGACGTAGCATCTAAACTCCTTGAATTATTGAATTAATTGTATGATATATCGCATATGGGGTTTAAGGTGTTACAAAGTTGGTATCAGAGCCATGTCGGTCTAGTCCGGGCCAAAAATGGGTATTTTTTTTCCTGTTGAATGGGAATGGTATATGAATACATTCGGTACTTGTTTCGTTATTCTTACCTGTTGGTTGTGGTTTTGGTTTAGAATTGAGATGGCTTGATCCAGTAGGAATGATGCAGCAATCGCGGAGGCTTTAGCTGCGATGGCACAAGTTTTGGCGCAAGCCAATGAGCATGTGGCGCACGGTCATCAACACCAAGGTGGAGCGTAAGAGCTGAGGCTGGATCATTTCATGAGAAACCATCCTCCGACATTCAAAGGTAGATATGATCATGAAGGAGCGTGAACTTGGTTGCATGGCATTGAGTGGATTTTTAGAGCTATGGTGACTAATGATGATCAGAAAGTGAGATTGGTTGTTCATATGCTAGCGGAGGAAGCTGAGTTTTGGTGGATGAATGCTTGTTGGCGTTTGGAAGCTGGTGGTATTGTTGTGTCCTTGGCTATGTTCAAGGAGGAGTTCTTGAAGAAGTATTTTTCAGCTGATGTGAGAATCAAGAAGGAGATTGAGTTCTTTTGACTTAAGCATGGGAGTATGTATGTTATCGACACTTATTTGAGGAGTTGTCTCGGTTTTCCCCATACATCAACGCGGAAGGTGAAGAGGAGTCCAAGTGCATTAAGTTTGAAAGCGGCCTTCGTCCAAAGATTTATCAGTATGTGGGATTTCACGGAATTAGGGACTTTGCTACCTTGGTGAACAAGTGTCGAATGTTTGATGAGGCGAGTAAGGCAAAGCCTAGCTTCTACAAGGCGGTGAATGAGAAGAAAGGAATGAGTAATGATCGTGGAAAACCTTATGGAAATGATAACGGTAAGAAGAAGGATTTTGGTGACAGCTCCAAGCCAAGTAGAGGGGATGAGGTGAAATGCAAAAATTGTGGGAGGTTTGGACACCGTGCTTCGGATTGCAAGAGTACTGCTATGAGTTGCATTAAGTGTGAAAAGACCCGTCATCGTGTGTTTGTGTACAAGAGTAAGGAGATTGTTTGCTACAACTTCGGAGAAGTTGCGCACCAAAGTACCAAGTGTAAGAAGCCGAATAAGGCGGGAGGTAAGGTATTTGCATTGAACGCCGAAGAAGTGGAACAACCGGATAATTTGATTAGAAGTATTTCTTTTATCAATAGTACTCCTTTGATTGCCATACATGATACAGGTGCAACTCATTCTTTTATTTATCTTAGTTGTGATGAACGTTTGAATCTTGCCTTGTCTCCTATGTTGAGAGGAATGATCATTGATACCCCGACCAATGGCTCGGTGACCACTTCCTTCGTGTGTCTTAAGTGTCCTGTTAATTTTGGTAATGTGGATTTTGCTTTGGATTTCGTGTGTTTGCCTTTGGTTCATATTAATGTGATTTTAGGAATTGATTGGATGTTATCTTTTGGGGTTAACCAAAAGTGTGACATTCTCTAAGCGGGTGGATCGGGTAGGAAAGAAGTTCTTAGCCGCGGGGCAAGTAAAGAAGTGTTTGGTTGGTGAAGCTTGCGTGTTTATGATGTTTGCTTCGTTGAAGGAAGATGTTAAGAAGGGAGTTGGCGATTTGTCGGAGTGCGAGAGTTTCCAGAAGTTTTTCCAGATGACATTACCGACTTATGTCCGGAGAGAGAAGTGGAGTTTGCAATTGATTTGGTACCAGGAACGAGTCCTATTTCGAAGGTACCTTAACGGATATCCACATCAGAATTGGGTGAGATAAAGAAGCAGTTAGTAGAGTTGTTGGAGAAGCTGTTTATCAGGCCGAGGATTTCGCCGTGGGGAGCACTAGTGTTGTTGGTTAAGAAGAAGGACGGTAGCATGACGCAGTGTGTGGATTATTGGCAGTTAAATAAGATGACGATTAAGAATTGGTATTCTCTCCCAAGAATTGATGATTTAATGGATCAATTTGTTGGTGCGGAAGTGTTTAGTAAGATTGATTTAAGATCCGGATATCACCAGATACGAGTGAAGGTGGAAGATATTTTTAAGACTTCATTTTGAACTAGGTATGGACACTATGAATATTCTGTGATGCCATTTGGTGTGACTAATACGCCTGGTGTCTTCATGGAATATATGAATAGGATTTTCCATCCTTATTTGGATCAGTTTTTGGTGGTGTTTATAGACGATACCTTGATGTATTCGAAGTCAGAAGAGGAGCATATGGAGCATTTGAGGGTTGTGTTGCATGATTTGAAGGAGAAGAAGTTGTATGTTAAGCTGTCAAAGTTTGAGTTCTGGTTGCGTGAAGTGAGTTTCCTTGGTCATGTTATTTGGAAGGGTGGAATAGCGGTGGATTTGTCTAAAGTTGATGCAGTGTTGCAGTGGGAGACTATGAGTCGGTGTTTGAGATCAGAAGGTTTCTTGGTTTAGCTGGTTATTACCGGAGGTTCATTGAAGGATTCTCTAAGTTGGCTTTACCGTTGATGCAGTTGACTCTGAAAGGACAAGCGTTTGTTTGGGATTCTAAGTGTGAAGAGAGTTTTCAAGAATATAAGAGGAGGTTGACTTCAGTGTCAGTGTTGATTTACCCGAATGCGAAGGAATCTTTTGTTGTCTATTGTGATGCTTCTAAGATGGGTTTGGGCGGAGTGCTTATGTAGAATCGTCACGTTGTGGCTTATGTGTCGAGACAGTTGAAGGTTCATGAGAAGAATTATCTAACCCATGATTTAGAATTGGCAGCAATTGTGTTTGTGTTGAAAATTTGGAGGTATTATTTGTATAGTTCGAAGTTTGAAGTGTTCAGCGATCACAAGAGTTTGAAGTATCTGTTTGACCAGAAGGAATTGAATATGAGACATAAAAGGTGGTTGGAATTTCTTAAGGATTATGATTTTCAGTTAAGTTATAATCCAGGAAAGGCGAATGTGGTGGCGGGTGCTTTTCGTAGGAAGCCGTTGCATATGTCTACTTTGATCGTGAAGGAATTGGAATTGATCGAGCAGTTTCGGGATTTGAGTTTGGTGAGTGTGTTGACGCCAAGTGGTATGAAGTTGGGGATGTTGAAGCTGACGAGTAATATTGTGGATCGTGTGGTGTTGGTTAATCAAGGTAAATGAGTGGACTTCAAATTATCAAATGCAATAGTTTTTGTGGAAGAGAGGGAGTGTTAATGAAAGTGGTGATCGAAAAGGACATTATAAAATTGTTTTTAAGGAAATTTGATCTTGTTATATTAAGGTTATTAGGTCAAACTCTAACATTGTTGATGCAATCTTTAAATTGCGCAGTGATCGATTCCTTCAAAGCTAGTTCGTTTATGTCCTTTTGATTAATCGAACAGCTTACGACTCTCGTAGAAGATCCAATGACCAGTTCTTCATATTAAATTTGATTTTTTTTATTAAAAAATGTTAGTTGCGTCAGGTGATATTTTAGTTTATAACAACCTTTTTTTTTTACAAGGTTCATTCATGATTTCAAATTGCGGTCCGCATACAGAATTGCAACCGCAATATTGCTGTTGTGCTAACATCCGCAAAGACATCATACCAAAATTGCAGTGTGATTTTCAATCATGTATACAACCGTATCATACCCACATCAGATAATTTCGGCCATGTTCGATCAAATGTTTTCACCAAAAGTAAAGATTTTAGAGCCCAGAATCCCAATACTCTTTAGATATAATGGAAAGTGTAACTTTACGGTCTCTCAAATGTGTATTTCAAGAACCTCTCAATTAGTATTTATGAATCAAACTAAGAGTACGCTGGGTACATAATCTAGTGGCACATTGATGCTATTTGATATGATTTGTGATTTGCGTTGCAGCAACCACATCTACGACTGCAACTTAAAAACATGGGTACATTGTTAGATTATGTGGAGGATATTATAGAACGCTACAGGTCCACTCTATAATTTCAATGCAAAAAATGTTGATAATAAATCATTTTTCATTCCAGGATCTTATTTGTGGAAGTGTCCATTGTGGTTTGGCATCCTATTGGAGCAAGAAGCTTGGAAAATTTGATTTAAAGGCTTATCAGGTACTGCTATAATATCCTTCTCTTCCCTCATTCGGATTTTTTTAATGTTGTACTAATTTGTAGCTCGATTTACATTTGTCTAGACATCAACTAGAGGAGGAGCTATTGATATCCATCTTGATGAGCAAAAAAAAAGAGTGTTTTTGCGTAGGAAGGCTATTATAGTGATGGAAGGGTGTGTTATGGTCTAGGCTTGTTCGTAGCATTGTAGTGAAGTTAAAATTGGTCTCCCTTCACTTGCAAAAATACATGTATTAAATATATGAGATGCAATCTTTTGTAACTGAAGCACTTGGGGTGTGTTTGACTTTTATAAAAATAAGGGATTACACAACACAAAAGTTGTACTGTGTTTTTTAGTGGAACAACTTGAATACTTTTGTTGTACTATGTTTTTCGGTGTAATAACTTGAAGCATTTAGGGTGCATTTGGTTTGCAGAAAAATAAGGAATTAGACAAAACAACTTATGTTGTACTATGTTGTTCTGTGGAAGAGCTTGAAAGTCTTTTGTTGTGTGTAGTGTTTGATTTTTATTTTTCTTATTAGTAGATTTTATCATTGATTAGTTTGAGTGACTATTAAGTTGTCTGCTGAAAATGTTTCACACTAGTATTTATAGTGTAGGCTTAGGGTATTGGTCCTTGAACCTTTACTTGGAAAGTTGTAGTCCTCAAGTGACAATTGTGAGAAGATCGTGAGGTCATAGCCTCAGATACGAATTGGATGGTCAAAATTGTCTTCAATGGTCCATGTTCCATTGTTGTCTTGGGAGAGATCTACGTCATGGTATTTATTGACCCCTTAGGAAGGACGCCCTACTCCATACTGAAACAGTTTCCCCTCAAGCTATCAATTGAGGGACTCAAGTGATAGCTTGCTCTTAAAGCTGAGTATGAGGTTTGAATGTTCGTGTGGCTTTATGTCATCCTGGTTCTCAAGCCTTCAAATTCGGTATTGTGAGCTTTGGTTCACTGGTTCATGAGGCGAGAATTTGTGACAAGAGGCTCAACTCAACCATTTTGTGCTTAATTATTTTTTAGTACCTTGTGGGAGGCAGATGGTGTAGACGCGGTTCTCGCGTGACCATTAGGCAATTTCCCCCAAACGTGGGGATTTTACGTGTGCGACGACATTATGTTACTAGTGCATTTACTTCAAGTCCTACAAATGTGGGTTAAGATGGATAACCATGTGTACTGGTGGGTTTGCCCTTGTTCATTTTTCTTCCACATAACCCTAGTCTATGAGTTCCATAGTCAACTTTTTTCATGGACTCCCTTTCTTTCACTACCATTTTTGCATCAAAGTCTTTGTTCTTTAGAGGATCTTTCCATTCACTTATTTTAAATGGTACATTTTTCTCATATTACATATATTTACTCCATGCTCGATTCTATGACCATTATAGGGTAAGTGTTCTATGTAAATCTTGGTTAATTTTTAGGGTATTTTTTTGGGTTTCATGAAGTATTTTTCCTAACTTTAGGGTAGATGTTGTGACTCGTGAACTTAAAGTGCACTAGAAGTCGAGGTTACTCCAAGGATTACATATTGATTTTAATATGTTTGTTATTAATGATGGGGATCCTGAGTGGGTTTTGTTTCTTGCTTTCTTTGTCTAACTTGTTCTTTGATCCATAGGCAGGTTGGGTTCCAATGGTTAGGAAGTTTATCTAACCAGAAGGAGGGGCCCTCGTTTTAGAGGGTATATGAGTAAAACAACCTTATATGAGTAAGCAATGTCTCGACTGACTTTCCATATATTCGGACCCGAGTGGGTACCTTCAATACCTTCTAGATCTTCCATCGGACTTGCCAGAGGAATGGGTTGATGAAGCACCTTTGTACAAGGATCGTGTATGTAGCTCATTTGGATGTGCTTTCTCTATGTATGATTATGCCACTTGAAGGTTTGTGTTCCTGTTTCCCATAGCCATAAGAACATAAATAACATCCTCCTAAAATGAGACTTTAAGAACAATAGTAGTTGCCTTCATACCCTTGGCTTTGTTACATACCTTTAGATCCAACCATTCTTGAGAAGCGAACATGGTTCTAATTTTTTGTTTTAGGTTGTGCAACCTTTGCAAGGTAAGAAAGTTTGTTGCAAACCTTGTGAATCCATGTCTAATCAACTCCATTTCAGCTTTCTCCCTCAACAAATTCAAAACCAAAGAATGGTTATAGATCAAACCCAAAAGACTAATCCTTGGTCCTACAACACTGTTTACTTTTGGAATCTTTCCAATCTCTTCTAGCATCAAATCTATACAATGTGTAGCACATGGAGTCCAAAATATTTTCGGTCTCGTCTATTGTAGAAGTTTACCTATAACAAAATATATTTGAAGACATTTAAAGAATTGTAATGATACATAATATGTTTGGCATAAAGTAATGAAAGGAAGTAGAAAACCTGGCCGACCAAAAACATATTTCTTCCGTTGTCGGTAATCTGTTGCACAACATTTCTTTCACCAATCTCCCCAAAAAATATATCCAACGTCTCAAAAATAGTTTTTCCGCTTTTCACATGTGAAGAAACATCAATACTCTTAGTAAACATAGTACCTTCCGGAGAGTTGACTAAAAAATAATCAATGTTCTTCTCTTTGTATCGGTCCAACCATCAGACATTATGGAACAACCATATTTTTCTGTTTTCTCTTTGTTAGTCTCCAACATTTTATTTGTATTTTCCAACTCTTTGTTAAGACATGGGTTTCTCAACTCGTGATAGGAAGGAGGCTGCAAATTATGACCATATTGACCAATTGCTTCAAGCATCAATTTAAAACTTTTTTATTTTGCAACATTGAACGCAACTCTATTTAGGTAAAAAAAAGTGAGCTATATATTGGTTAGTCGTTTGTCTTGCTTTCTTACTAAATCATCTTTCATATTTATTTTCTTTCCTTTTCCCAATGTTTTTTGAGGATTTTGATAGAACAATATATCCAATGGGCCTTTTGTAGTACCCTTCTTGGCAGCTTGAATTCTCCCCACTTCAGACATTTGCCTTTTCCCATTTACCATCCTCCCAATATCTTGAAGTAGTGCTCCCTCATCATCATCTTTGTGAGCCTCACTTGAAACATATTTCACCTTTGCCAATCTACTTTCTTCATGAGTAGTTAAAATCAATCTCACCTCCTTCGATGTCTTTTTGCAAGCTCTAACATTTCCTGTTACAGAGGAAGCAACATATTGTGCATTTGAATCAACATTATTGGATGATGATGTTGTGAACTACTTACCATAGCTATTTATTTCCTATTGGATTAACGCAGAACATATTTACAAAACAGAATTAAAGAAGTACAAAAAAGAACAGAGTAAAAAAAAATTAAGAAAGGGAATTACAATTTAAACAACATAATTAAAGAAATAGAAAGGGAAAAATATTTGTGAAAGGGAATTACAAAACAGAGCTACAAAACACCCTTTCTAACAGAGATTAACAATTTTTTTTTTTTTGAGGAAGATGAAGTAAGAATGAACAAACCTGTTTTAAAAATGAAGAGATGAAGAGAGTCAGAGAATAAAGATGAAGAGGTTGATTTTGCTTTTAGAGTAAGATGAAATGAAGAGATGAAGAACATAGTAGAAAAAATCTTCTCTTCCAGTTTGTATGATGAAGATAAGAGGGTTTGAAGTGTTAGATTGTGTTGTGCGGCTACTTGTGTTGTTTCTAATAGGAGCAGAATGTTGTTAGTGTTTCAAAAATTACAAAATTGACCCTCAAAGCAGTTTTAAGTGAAGGGCAGTATTGTATTTTAAACATGACTTGAATATCACCCGCTTTGACCCACTTTTAGGTCGCCCTGCTTCACCCAGTATCAGTCGCTTCAGCCACTTTCTCCAAACACTCCGCCTGGAGAGTTGCATCACATTTTAATGTTTTTGGCCGCTCTGCGCCACAATGGTGTCGGTAGCGGCTGCTATTGACAATAGAGCTCAACCCAAATCATTGGTTTGATTATTAGATTTTTGCAACTAAAACGAAAAATTGTTTCATAGTTTGGTCAGGGGTAAAATTTTTAATTTTGTATTGTCCTGTCTTTTGTCTAGTCTAATAACTTAGGGTAGAGAAGCAGTCAGTTTCGGGACTGAACTTGGACAGCTGGATGAAACCGAGCATCCCAATTCCGCTCACAAACACATTCGGTTTGTGTGGGTCTCGGTTTGTTCGATCCTCAGTCTGGACGGGTCAGTTGACTATGTTATTTTCTTACCCCATTTCTTCCAAATTTTATAATCCATCTATAATTCTCTGACAATTTTTTAACAAGAACATACATAACAATATAAAATTAGGTTAAATATTAAGTTAAATATGAAGAAACATTTGAATCTTTTTGTAGCTCTATAGAGCAAATATCGAACACGAAATGTTGAAGCTAAGAGAAGATAGGTGTGTTAAAGGAGATGGGGTGTGTGAGGTGAGCAACGAAATGAGTGTTAGTGATCCAGAGAACAATGGCGTGGTGAGTGTTGCTGAGTTTTTTTTTTTGCGTGAGAATTGCTGAGTGTGGCGGCAGCTGAGAGGTAGTGAGAGATGATGGTGTGGTTGTAAGTTCATGTTTCAACTTAGATTGTTGTTATATAGTACTAGGGTGTTGGATAATTTTGGTGGGCTATATATGTTGGATAATTCAGATGGACCTTGAGTTTTGGGCATGTAAGTATCCAAAAAATATTGGGGTTAGTTAAAGGTTCAGTCGGTTTCGGCTAGGCCGGTTTAGGATTTGGTAAAAATGGGTTCGACCATTTAAGTCCACATATACTCAATTTTTCTTATTTCTTCACCTGAGATCCGTTTTAACCCGCCTGATGGACCTGTGGTGATTCGGTTATTTCATGTTGTGGACGGATTTGGATATCATGCCATCCCTGTAATAACTTTATTTCAATCAAACAAAACATAACTAATTATTTCTATATAGTCCCTTGTCCTTTCATATAAAAGTCAATAGAAAGGGGCAACTATTCTTTTGCGTATAACTCGTGTAGCCAGCATGAAATTAGGCATATATAGACATGGATGGAGAGTTTGTGCTTTTGCTAATTATGTGGTTTGTTGTCATACTAACCTAAAATATTTGATATTGGAAGAAATAACATCAACATCCCTTAAAAAAACGTCAACGTTCATTTTTTTAATTTTCTTTTTTAGAAGGAACGTTCATTTTTTTTAGTTGTTATTTTGTTTTTGGTAGTGTATTTTTTAGTTGTTATTTGGTAATACAGATACAATTGTATTTAATATTATGACCTTTTGAAAATAGTTTAAAGGGGAACTCTTATCGTTTTAAGTAAAAGTGAATTTTCTCCTAAAAAAGAATAGAGAATATATTTAATATTTTATTAAAACTAACGTCAAGACGGTACTATGTGCATGTTTTTTTGCTTTTATGCCAAGGAACGACCAAATGATAAAACTTAATTAAATAAAA
>Ga0315914_1011416_pt1 | contig 10655 bp, 7 predicted proteins | sample MpolenodulesMG_FD_203920 | JGI IMG/M metagenome (GOLD analysis project Ga0315914, IMG submission 203920) | Medicago polymorpha root nodule microbial communities from Los Angeles, California, United States - elongated nodules | ecosystem: Host-associated > Plants > Roots > Nodule | place: USA... | reverse complement strand
TAGAATAGAGTACTATGGTTAAGGAAGAAACATGATTGATGAATCTTGATGAAGAACCGTAGTATCCATAAAACCTTAGAATTGTGGGTTGCATGAATTTGATCATTCCGTCTTTGGTGAATCTAGAATTCAAATAAGAAAGGATCTGAATTGAATTATAGGAGAGAATAGAGTACTATGGTTAAGGAAGAAACATGATTGATGAATCTTGATGAAGAACACTTGAGTGTAACTAACTTTAACCGAATTTCCCTCCGAAATTGTGTTTTGTTGTGTTTGTTGGTTTTGAGAGGCTCTAACACCACTTGTAATGTGAAATGTTTATTTCATTCCATCTTCTAATTATTCAAGGGAGGCATATATATATAGTCAATCTCAAATGCGAAACACAAAAGAATAGATTACTTGCATTACAAATAATCTACCACAAAACTACCAAGCACCAAGACTAATTCTTACTAACTCTAATTAGCCTAACAGTAGAAACGTTTACTCATTTGCAATATTGGACATGTGCGATATTTTACCAAGATGTTGTATTAAAACCAATTGTTCTAACCAGAAATGTCTTGTCCCTAGGAGTATATGACTCATATAGGCTGACACTTTTATATTCACTCTTCTCATTGTCACCATTATTCCATCTAATGTTGAACTAATACCAGTTTCAAACAAAACCAAAATAGTACGGTATTAAATTTCCATCCGCAACCGCAACAAGGGGTGGCCTTGAGGGTGGACTTGAGGGGCGGTAGCCCAGGACACCATTTTTTTTAGGAGCACCAAAATTGTTATTTTTACTTAGTACTATATAGATAGATATATTCCTTTTTAACTTGTTTTCATTAATTCTATTGAAAATATATTTCTAAAGAACCTTGATTATGAATAAATCTTTTGCAACAAAAAATGCAAGAAGAAAGACGTTCGAATAACTAAGGGCACAACTTTATTGATTCGTCTAGGGCACAAAAAATCTTAGGACCGACCCTGACCGCAACATTGTGGATTTTGAAGTCTTTGCAACGTGCACTGCAATTTTATCTACATCGAACACATTTTACCGCAATATAAAGGCAACATAACCTCAACCGGAATTTCAAACCATGTGAAAGAGTACCTTGAGTCCCTCTGCAGTGCAGTCAGAGACTTGCCAACCTTCATCTTGTATTGAGAATGTCCAACCTCCTTTCCTAATGTGTCTGTACATTGCTCTGAAATCACCCGATGGGTTCTCAGCAACCTGAGATGCCTTTAGAAAGTGATGGGCTTTCTTGAGCATAGGACCATACTCCTCACTCACATTACAACCAACTATTGCTTGTATAGCAAAGGCTGCATCCCATGTCTGGCAACCAAAGCCCTACAAATGCTCAAAAAAAAAAAAAAAAACTAGCTCAAGTATAATTTTACATAATTGATGTTCATTAAATTTTTATTGTTTAATTTTACATAAATGAATGTTGTTTTGAATTTTTTCTATGACATATATTTCATATACATTTTTTTAAAAGAAATTTATTTTATATACTACATCCGTCCCTAAACATAAGACCATTTTGAGAATTTTTTTTGTCTCTTTTTATAAGACCCGTTTAGTATTTCCAAGTACATTAATTAATTCTTCACCAACATACCCATATTTATTTTATATTTTTTTCTTCAATTAACTTTAAATATTATGTTGAAAACATACATTAACCCTCTCTCTTAAAGGATAAAATTATAAAAATAATAGTAATTAAAAACAAATTTATTATCATTTTGAATTTTTTTTAATTCCCGTTATTTTTCTAAAAGGGTCCTATAATTTAGGAGGGATCAGTACTTAAAAACTCAACAACTAACAATACGCACCATTAGCAAAGGGAAATATGACACATGAGTGAGATAAAGTGAGAAAGGTATTCTGATGTTTTTAATTGAAGAAAAATCCTAAAGGTAAAACACACCAATGCAAAAGCACAAATTTGAAATTTAAATTTGGGTTATGGATAAATTCTGATGTTTTTATTTTTACGGCATTAAATGGTTGTCAAGTATGCGTACCGTATAAATCAATGGAAATTTTAGCTTAAATGCAAATTGGGATAACGAAAGAAAATAATAACAAAAAAGAAAAAGTAGTTTTGTTTTTTAGGGATAAAAAAAAAAAAAGAAAAGAAAAAGTATTTAGATAGTAAAGTTATATGGTGTCTTACAACTTTAAAAGAATAAAAATAAAATTTCTCATAGTTAGTAGTAAATTGATATTTAAAAGAATAAATAACATATTCAACCTTTTAAATTTGGGTCATGCTAATAGCCTTTTAAACTAGGGTCATGGTAACTTACACTCAAAAGGCACAAATTAAGAAGTTTAAAAGGGAATTAATAATATACAATTTCCAAGATTTTGTTTCTATTTTTGGTTTTTTAATTTGTGTCTTTATTTCCCTTTAAATTTTATGACCTTTTCCTCTCAAAAAATATAAAAGTAAATTCTTTGGTTTTATTTTATTAATCCTCTTGACCAAAAAAAGAAGAAAAGAAAAGAATAGTCAAATCCTCTTCACTACTGACCTGAATTTTCAAACCATCTTCTGCGACCCAGAAATAATCAGGAATTCGAGCTAAATGAAGTTTGTACGCCTCTGAGTTTGGGTCCTCGACCCAACAAGATAGCAAACAGCACATCTGCATTCAAGTCGTTTGCATTTAGCATCATTAATGACAAATATATACTCAATTTGTTTCATATTCAATGATATAGTTGACTCTTTTAGACCTGACACATTAATATTTTTAACTATCTATTACTTTTTTAAAAAAGGGGTTCGAGAACCCTTTATAATACGAGTCAAAATCCTCTCTATTTTGTACCCTCTCAATTTCTTCCATTTGAAGAGATATAGACTCAAAAAAGTTTAAAAAAACTAAAAAATAATTAATGATGGTGGACCCCAATTAATGGTAGGACCCACTATCTATTTTAGGTGTATATCTCTCTCTAAATTGTGTACTCCATTTATTTTATCAAATAGAGATGATCCTAACCCTTATAATACATACATGAATCCACTTTCTTCCTTGAATTAAGCCAATTCCAAGAAGTTACAATAACATCCTCTACCAAATCTTGAATCCTATACGGTCTGTTTGGTGCGCAGGATAAGAAGACAGGATATGATAACACTATCATATCCTACTTAAATTTTCTGTTTGGTGCATTAGTAGGAAAGGATAAAATAAACCTATTACTTATCCTATCATATTGCTCCTTTGTAATTTTAATCCTTAGTTTTTGGTGGGTTACTAACCTGATAAGAAAATTTCGCTTCATCTTTTCATTTTCTCCAACACCTCGACATCGGATGTATCACTCCCCTCGGTTCAATAACCATTATCTTTCTCGCATCTACAATCAGTGGATTTACGTACTTACAATCGGTGTATTTTTATTGAATGGATTTAATTTTTTATTCTCTGTAATTGAAAAACACTATTCAATTCATTGGCTTTATTCCATTGACTTTTTACTTTTATTTTTTGCCTTCTGTGATTAAAGAACTGGAAAATTGTAATCTTAATCCAGATTCATAAATTTAGATGCAATAAGATGATGGGGTATTTCATTTTAGCAAGAATAGAGAGGAAGATGGAGACGTAAGCAGTATCCATGGGATGTAGGTATATTCACGAATGAGAATATATGGAACCATGTGAGAAACAAAGAAGACAAGACAATAGTTACGGTAAACGATGAGGAGGGAGTCACTTAATAAAATCTGATCATGTATTTCAAAAAAAAAAATCTTATCATGTGTGCACCAAACGTATGATAGCATAAGTATCTATCATGTCACTATCATATCCTATTCTTATCCAACTCCTTATCATATGTGTCTATCCTATCATGTGCACCAAACGGACCCATAAGGTTTTCACGAAAAAATAACACCATCACCTGAATATTTCAAATTTTAGTATGTCAAATTAGCATTAGACCTTTTTGGATGTTTGATGTTCCCACAAGATGAGAAATAATCACAAGAGAAGGTGAGTTACCAGGAAAAAGAACACAAGTTCCCACCCACCGAAAAATATGATACCATATGGAGCTAGAAAACCAATACCGACGATATAAATGGTCATATTTCTCGACCATGCTTGGACATCAAACGGAGGCAACATCTGAACTCCCACTAAGGACACCCCTTTTGACAACAATGCCGCGAGACGAGAGCCTACCAATCAATAGTTGTGAACCAAAAGTTTGGACCTTTGACGGTGCTAGACGATCCAAATAGCTTTCAAGCCCCTTCGGATATTTACATTCAAAGAGCAAGGAGGAAGGAGTTTTGAGCATAACGCCACATAAAGAGAGATGAACATGAAGACGCTGGACAGGTCAAGATTCCAAACCCGCCTATCATCACCATAAGCCCCAACATCCCCAAGGAGTCTCTAGAAAAAGTTGATGTTTTTTAAACATGGCTTATTTATATATTTATTCCCTGCAAATAGGGGTCACATGAGTTTTTGTCCTTGAATTTGTTAATCTTTTCAATTTTGCTCTGCAAATATTAATCATTTGAGTTTTGATCCATGAACACATACTCTCGTTGTGTTTAACGTGTCTAGTGTTGATCGAGGACAATTGATTGTTGACTCATAATACTTGATATGAATGGATGAAAAAACCCTCAATATTACCAATTCAATGTGAAATGACACAAATAAACACACATTAACTGAAGCCTAAACCTATAAACTCATTGAAAACCTTCATCCCAAGAACACAAACCCAAAAAAATAAAAGTCATCTAAAAAAACCATCTTATCACATTCATGGAAGTTCATCCCATCTCACAAATTCATCTCAAAAATTCATCTTTCCTTACCCACATACCCAATCCAACGTCGTGCCACAACACCATTATTGAACATAGAAGACAAAACAGACAATACAAGAACCATAGAAGATAACTTGCAGCACAAGCAAACTACATAGAGGGCATTTTAGTATTTGTACACTCTTCTTCTTAGTTAGTTAAATGAACAAAAGAGGAAAAAAAATTCTTATTGATGATGAATGAAGTTACATTGGTATTTATACAGTTCTGGTATTAGCTATGTAATCAACTTAACTAACTAAGAAGAAGAGTGTACAAATACTAAAATTCCCTCTATGTAATTTGCTTGTGCTGCAAGTTATCTTCTATGGTGCTTGTATTGTCTGTTTTTTCTTCTATGTTCAATAACCATTCGAACCACAAACCTAATGCCCTTTATATCCTTCCAAATAGACACCAATCAACTTGACTTTTGGGGATTAAGGTTGCTCGACGAAATCAAAATCAACGAGAAGGTTAAAACAAAGTAGTTTTGAATTGTTAAGTTAAAATGTGAGAGAGAAAGGAAAACCCAATACATGTCTTCCAGAATGAATGAAATACTCGAGTTTAAATCGATGACGGTGTCAATTTCTCTACGCTTGAGAGCGTGAATAGAGGGTTTGAGGGATGTTAACTGAATCAACGGTTTGACAGATTGAACATGAATATGAAAATGAATGATGATGACTGAACAACGGATTTGCGAGCGTTCAAGGATTTGAAATTGTGGTGGGTTGTATTGACATCAATTGAATTAGTAGGGTGGTCAGTGTTATTAAGGGGGTTTGATTACTCTTCATGGTTATGGGTTGCAGAAGAAAACAGAGAAATTGAGGAGAAACGGAAGAGAGGGAGACGGTTGCCAAAACCTACCATCAGTTGTGGAGATGTTAGGTTAGAACAACGGTGATGAAGGAAACATAGGAAGAGTGTGAAACAAATAGAATTGCCAGAAGGAGAGAGGGAGAGGAGAGGCAGAAGAAGAGGGTATTTTGGTAATTTTAGCATGATTGGTTTCATTAAGGGTATTTCCGTCCATTCATGTCAAATCTTTTGAGTCAGGAAACACATATCCGAATCAAAACTGGACACATCCATCTCAGTGAGATTATATGTTTAAGAATCAAAATTCAAGTGATTATTATTTAAGTGGTGATAGATAGACCACCCCATGTGGCATACCATCATTGTACACCCCATGTTGTAGGGGTAATTTTGTCCATTAAAATAAAGAAGGGATAATTTTGTCCAAAGTCTAAACAATTTTGTCCAACAAACTCAGCAACTCTCACACACTCTTTCTTCTTCAGACCTCTTTTTCTTCTCCATCATAAGAATCACCACCGGCCACCGTCGTCCGCCGTCTTCAACCTCAAATCTCACCACCATCGTCGTCGTCATCACCCTCAAACTTCACTGGCACCACCGTCGCCGTCAGATTTAACAACCTCTGTCCGCTTTCGACCTCGTACATCCACTACCGTCGTTCCCCACAACCACCGTCGATGTCGTTCTTATCCTTAGATCTCACTACCACCGTCGACTTCCTCACCCACGAATCTCACCACCATTATTGTCGTCGATCTAACAACCACCACCACTGATCTGACCATAGGGATGGCCGAGAAAAAAAGGGGTGGAGAGAGAGGGAGAGTCTGACGGCAGCGACGAGGTGGAGGGGGAGGAATAGACGGAGAAGAAAGAGAGTTAGAGAGAGAAAGTTGTGAGCGTTGTTTTTTTTGTACAGAGTAAAAAAGAGAGAAGTGAGAACCGAAGAGATAAGAATTTGAGAAGAGAGTGAGATTTTTTTTTAATTAAAATGCCACATATCCAGTGGTACAAAAGTGTGTAAAACACAAAGATGTCTACCTATCATTTTCCTTTACATTTACATGCCAAAATTGAAAAAATTAGCATATTCAAGAACCAAAACTTAAGTGAGCCCTGTTTACACGATCTAAACATATAAATAAGCCTTTAAATATTTATGGAAACAAATGCAACAATATCCTATGTACTAAAATTTGTTTTTATTTATTAGTAGAGAAATATGGTAAAAACAAGTTTTTGTGAATTTTAGATATGGTCAAATTGGGTCAATATATGTGGATCAAATGGAGCGTTATTGATAAATAGGGATAGATCAAGACACTATAACTAAAGTATTGTAGTACTGTTTCTCAATTACCTTCTCAGGACTTCCATAGCAAAAGTATCTACTGTTCTCATTTGCATAATGCACATGATTAATTGCGACTTCTAATGCCTTTTGTCTAAGCTTGGAAAATGGCCAGCAATTCATGAAACGCTCTCCCACGTGATAAAGAAACCCCCATAACATATCTTGGATTACAGGGTGAGGAAAGTACAGATCCTCCTGAAAAATGAAAATGTATGCCATATATAAACATCAATATCATGTGCGCATATGATTTTAGAAAATTGAATTAACAATATGATAAATGATTACACAATACTTCAAAAACACTTAATTTATTTTTAAAAAACATTTTACATTGTTCGTAATTTAAAAAATAAAAGTCACTCCTCCCCTCCTTTCCCCTCCTAAACCCTCAATCCAAACACACTCTTAGTGTCTCTTTATATTGCACAACAAATACACTTACTTACATAGTAAGTAATACAAGTTCAAACTACCCGGTGAAAGAAAACAGAATTGCTTAAACTCGATCACTAACTAGTAACTAACTAACCAACTCCTAACCACATTAAAAACTAACAACAAGCAATTAATCACCAAGTATAACTTAATCTCCACAACAAATATGTGCTTGTTTCATCATCTCTTGAACAAATAACACAAGACAAATCAAAATTTTCTTTTTTTAATAGGGGTCAAAATCGGAACATTTTGAAAATTAGGGTGCGAAAAGTGTACTTTAACCTTTTTTTTTTTTTTTGAGACTTGTGTAACTCTTAATGTGTCTTAAGTCAGTTTGAATAAATTTGTTTTGATTATATATGGAAAAGGTATATAAATTATAGAAGTACCCAAAAAAATTAAATATTGATTCCCCTCTCACGAACCTTAGTTGCAGTGTTTCGAGCTCTATTCCAGTTGATTTCATCATAAGGCTCATTGTACAGTTCTTCTCTAAGTGATCTAACTAGGCCAGTGATAGGGCCCACGAACTTTTTCCCATATATATATGACATGTTCATGTAAAGCAAGCGAGAGTAGCACAACATTTTCCCTGCATGTTTAAAGAAGAGATATGAACAAATACATATGGTAATGAAAGAAGAATTATGATAGTTAATAATACACGATCCATGCACACTTTTTTTTTTTCCAAGTAGTTTAGTGGTTAAAATTCACATATTAAAAAGAATAACTGGAGTGTTTGAAGTTCGAACTCGGCCCTGTGCACACTTTTTTAATTGTTTAAATTTATATTAATCTCATCAAATTATGTGATATTTTAGTCAACAAAAATAGCAGAGCTTCTCTAGAGCATGGGTGGGCCCACCCCACCAAAAATATATAAATTTTTGTATATCAGAAATTATTAAAATATTTTTGACTTTTAATATTACACTGTATCCCATCATTTTCTCCATCACATTTTTAAGTCACTCAAAATACATAGATAATTATTTTAAATTTTTGAACGTATGTAATTTACCTTTTTGATGGTCAACTTTGTACTTAATGCTTATTAAAACATAAATTTTGTGTTTTTGTGTGTGTGTGTGTGTTATAGTTTATTTTTGTGGTTTATCCAATCTTTTTTTTTTATTCCGCCACTGATTAAGAACAACTCACAAATATTTAACAAATGTAATTGTTGGATCAAGAGGGAAATTGATAGTAATAATGCTAGACTATATGCTTTAATGGTTGTTGGAACTGGAATGCTTTAATAACCAATGTACCTTCTAATATTGTTCAGTTTGTTGACCAACACTCTCCTCATGTTACTTATATGAAGAGCGACATGATATGTTGATATGAAATGACTATAGGACAGGGTTTATAGCTGTAAATTTGGCTATGATTAGTTGTTAGCTCACAATAGAACTTGGAACACGACAAATTAATGATTGGAACTGGATTTGAAGAATTAAGGCGCCTGCAAAAGTCCAACACTTTGTTTGGCTCCGCCTGCACAAAGCACTTCATGTTAATAATGTTCGAAGAAGGTGCAGTCTCACGGCTAGTGCTGTATGTGGTAGTTGCTCTCTAACTAATGAAGATGTTCTACATTGCTTAAGGGATTATCACTTTGTATGAGAGATTTGGAAAGCTATTCCTATGAGGTATATTGGACACTTTTTCTCAACATCGACGAGTAAAGATTGGATAAAGGAGGCTCGTCAATCTCAACATCCTCAAGTCTTTTTGTCTTCGTTGTGGTGGGTGTGGATATGGGGAAATCATAGAATCCTAGATGACAACTAATCAAAGAAGTATGATGTGCTTAGATACGTTCATACTTTTCACGAGGATATGGATCATTATTTGCTTGGCAAAGGAACAAATGACAAGAGCAATCATTGAATAAGATCGCTTTGAGGCTATTCAGTTGTTGACTCGAAGAATGAGTTAGAGTTTCATGCATACAGTTCGTTACTTCTAAGGATTATCAGTTTGATCGACCATGCCCTAGATTTGGTATTGCATCATATATTTCGAGAAGCTGATCATAGTATTGGTTGGCAAAATATAGAAATTCTTCCAATATGATTGTCACTGCATGTTCCTCTCCACATTTTGGCCTCTTAAATAAGTTATGTGGGGATGTCATGGACACTTAGTATGTCTTTTCAGTTCGTTTTCTTTTGATTTATTTTAATTCACAAAAAAAATAAAGACCCATAATGTATTAGAACTTTAACTAAATACAATATATTTTTCTTTTCTAATTTACAAAAAAAATGGTAAGTCTGCCTATATTTTTTTAGAGATGATAAGTCTATCTATATCTGGATATTTTTTTTATTTGAAGCTCCCAATATAGTTTTTTTTTTTAGAGCATAGCTCCCAAAATTTTACTATATTACTAGAATTTAAAATAAGGATAGAAAGGAACCTGGCTCAATAAGGCTGAATTTGGGCAGTAACCAGAACTCTGGTGGAATTGGATTGCAGCCAGACCATTCATAAACTCCAAGTACCTGCAGTGTTTTGTCGTGTGCGAGCCAATTATTTTGGTCATATACACTTCAATATTTATGCATTTCTCTGTCCATCTACCATGAACTTTAGAAAACTAATAACTTAGAAATTAATATCTTTTTATAATAATTAGTAAAAAATAATTTGATAAACTTGCTACACTCATTAATATATTTATTATTTTTCGACAAACAACTATTATTGGGAAATGAAAGAAATGTGTAGTATATTTTATAGATTTAAAGTGATATGGATGAATGAATTTACCGTGACCCAAAATGTTCCTGATGCTGGCATAGCTACAAGACCACCATGATCGATAATCCATTTTCTGCCTCTCTCCATTGCCATGTTTTCATCATCTTCAGACCCTTCTCCAAGTATTCTCAATGTAATATAACTCAATGCAGATCCAAACATTGTGCTGTGAGTCTCTATATTCAATCCCCATCCACCATCTTTGTTCTGTCACATTACAATTCACCAATAACAATTCATATCACTGATAAATTTTATACATTTTTTGATGAAAGGATCACTTATGTATTATGGCTGAATTAAATGGATTCTATAGTTTGTCTAGGATTCCAATTTGTATTGCATCTCTTATTGATCTTGAAATGAAATATGATAATATA
>Ga0315914_1011414_pt1 | contig 10656 bp, 10 predicted proteins | sample MpolenodulesMG_FD_203920 | JGI IMG/M metagenome (GOLD analysis project Ga0315914, IMG submission 203920) | Medicago polymorpha root nodule microbial communities from Los Angeles, California, United States - elongated nodules | ecosystem: Host-associated > Plants > Roots > Nodule | place: USA... | reverse complement strand
GTTGAAATGAGTTTTTGCAACTCAACATTTTTAAAAGCTCCCATCTTCTTTCTTCATAACCACCAATAAACCCCCATGTGTTTTTCGTTAGTTGAGAGCCAAATACATATTTGAATATCTTAATTGAAAAGCTCACATGCCAAATACATATTTTCAGATCTCGTGACCTAAGCTACAAGTTTCAAAAATCATCTCTCCCATTGTCTCACACAGTGTGAATTATTAGAAAGTGACAAAAAAGGAATAAAATAGGTAAAGTACCATTTCCTTCAGTTAATGAATCATCAGAATCAGCTTTGCAGTAGGATATGATAAGATCCTGGTCACTGGTTATATATATGTTGTTTGTATTGCAATCAGGATGCCACAAGAGGTGGTCCTCAAAAGAAGTTACAAGCTCTCCACGGAAGTTCCACACAGCCACAGTACGGTTTCGAAATGTCAGGAATAATTGGTTCTCATAAAGAAAGATAAATGCAGAAGGTGTCATAAATTCACTTCTGCTAACTTCTGTCAGCTCAAATGTACGCACCTAAAATTTATACGGAAGTGAGATATCTGGATGTAGAAACAAGTATTTATAGTGCAAGATAGGACAAAATTACTTACATCAAGAATTTGAAGGTTTTCATTTTCTTGCTTGACAAGGAGCTTTTCGTTGAACTGTTCAATAAAATCCACCTTCTTATTCCGATAAAGGAGATGGTTGAACGATTTCAAAACAGTACCATCTTCTATTGAAAGGATTTTAAGTGGGACATGGCTACTTGCTTTAGCAAAAATCAACAACATGATCCCAGGACTAATCATGAGAAATAATCAAACAAGAGAAAAGTGGTGATTATGATACTCAAAGAAAGTAAAAAAGGAGACTGATATTAGAAAAAAATGATTATATGATATGATTTCAGAATTCATGCATGACCAAAGACCAACTATAAACCACGTTTATGGAAGAGTTTTCTACAAGTGAAAGTAAATCCACATCAAGAAAAGTTACCTGATCTTAATCTCCTGGACATTTTTATCAGAAATGGAATACAACATGGTATAGTTTTTCAGGTCAAATACCTTGTATATGCTGCAAGACAAAAGGAGCAGGTATCAAATATCAATATCAAGAAACTTTGATATATTATGTAATTATACCCTAGCAAAAGAAGTTTCAAATCAGAAATATTTACCTATCTTGAGCAGAGTATGTGAGTACCTTCCCATTTACATCATCAAACTCTACAAAACCTGGCCACTTTAGAGACTCAGATTCAAAAAGAGCAAAGCCAGCATCTGGTTTACCCCGCCTGATGTATCTGAACAACATAATAGTTTTAATATAAAACACAAAAACTAAAACCTGGAAATGCAAATATTGATATTAACAGCTTTTCTTTTAGTTATTGTGCATTTTGAATGATTTGGTTTTCTGTATTTTTTCCTTGAGTGAGGGGAGTAAGGGTAGGAATTATAAAACAATAGACAGCTATACATACTCAATCCTTGTGCTTCTGCATTTCAGGGAACTGTAACTGTCTGATGCATAGACAGAAACTGTGATAAGCGAGTCATTATTTTTGTTATAAAATAGACTCCTTATAACTTCATCGGGACTGACATTCAAAAAGCATATTCTTTGATTGGTTTCTGCATAAGACAAATGAAACATGTAAACATACAATATATTGCAAACAGAATTGAAAGGCATATAAGTACCAGTTACTAGTTCTACCTCGGCTAAATGCTGCACAAACACCAGATTGCGCGAGAGCGAAAACAATGTCTTGTGCTGCCACAATCTCAATAATCTTTGATCTTTTTCTCAGAAATGGCAATACCACAGACGAAGGACCTTTTGGATCATGAGTATCATATTCCTCCTATAAATAAATCCATCAGACAGGGCACAGCATGTGAGGGAAATGTGCATACTTATAGCAAAATACATGTCTTGCATATCAAAACAGGAGAAACGAAGGACTCTTCGACATCAATGATTTGCAATGATTTTATTACACAACTAGAAACATAATTTAAAATCCTGACTATTTTTAAAAAAATAAAGTAAAATAAAATCCTGACTAAACACTGGGGAATTGCAATTGCTACGACCACAAACAAAAAACACACTTCATGACTCAACTACTACAGGAAATCATTCCACCACAATAACAAAAAAAGTAGTACAGAAAATCAAAACCCCCAATCTGGATTCTCTCAACCCCTCTCAATGACCATATCATAACTTTAAAAGAACAGAAGGCTTTGTATGGGAGTTTGGAGGGGAGGGGAAGACTTTGGAGGGGAGGGGAAGACTTTGGAGGGTTGGAAATATAGGAGAAAATGGTAAAATCATTCATATTTTTTGAAAGAGTAATTTTTTTAGAGAATGATAAATTAACGCTTATGATTAATATATTTTTAATTCTAAGAATATTATAACTACATAGATAAAATTTGAAGAATTCATGTAAACCCCCCAAAACCCTCCTCCAATACAATTTTTGAGTTCCCCCAAATGAGGAGGATTTTGCATTATGAAGAAAAATGATCCTCCAAAGCCTTCCCCTCTGTATGTCATCTATTTCTTCCACTTGCTCCTTCCTTTTTTTCCAAGCTCCTCCCCTCCCTCCCCCTCCAAACTCGCAAACAAAGCCTAAGGGTATGTTTGGGAGTTGTGTTTTGCAGGGCTACATCAATATTTCGATTCCTATTTGATATTTTTAAAAAATTGAAAGAACAACATACCGTCAGAGTAATTCATTTTTAAAAACATATTATGGTGTCCTTAATTTAAAAAGAAAAGTAAGTCATACCCTCTCCTCCCCTCCAAAACCATCCATCCACATGTACCCTAACACTATGAAGATCACATTTTCACACCATGCTACTTTTCAATTCCCATTGTCACATTGGTGACACACCCCTTGCTTAATACAAAAAGTATAGAATACAAGCATGTGACACCAGGCTGCATATGCTTATACTAGTGGTCTGCAAATTCTATATCTAAGAACCATTACAAACGAACGAATGTTCCATTCCGTTCATCAATAATCAAAGGATAATTAGCTATGTTAAGATAATAGTAGTAACAAACAAAACTATGGGCTTGTTTGGATTGACCTATTTAAGTTTATCCACTGACATAAACATTTGTAAGGACGTTCGGGAGAACTTATGAAAACTGTTTAAGAAATGTTCATGTTCTTAAGCTTATTTCCATAAGCTCTCCAAGATAGCTTATGAAAACAACTTATAGCTTATACGGAAACAGCTTATAATAAGCCCTTATATAGAATTAGGGTTTATGCTATAAGCTAGGAATTAAAATTAAGTTGTTAATTGTTATCCAAACAGGCGTCAGTATAGCTTCAAAATCACGATAATGATACCATACGACACTAGAAAATAAATATCAAGTTTGATCCAAAACGAGGAAAAGAAAGAAAACTTAACACGCTTCAGCTCAACCCTAACCTAACAAACTCAACCTTGTGAAATTGAAATCGAAAATGAATTTCACCTGCAAGCGAATATTGCGGAACCTCTCTTGCGCATCGGTCATACTAAAAGCACGATCACGCTTGGAGCTAATTTCGCGTCTCTGAAGCTTCTTAACGCTGTTAACAAATCCATCCACTGTTCTACCACCGCGACCGGTCTTCTTCGCATCGACTCTTACTCTTCGGCCGCAACAAGGTCTAGGACTCACCGTGATTCTTCTTCCGGTACCTTCCATATTCTTCACCACCTCACAGTAACAATAATTCTCCCATCTGAAAAATGAGAATTAGGGTTTTGTACGAAAAGGTACTGTTACTGTGTGAGTTTCATGAACGAACGAAGGAACGAGAGAACGAAAAGAGTTGAAGAATGACGAATTCAATTGGTGTGCATCCCGTTTCAAATTTTCTGAACTCGGAATCTGACTCTCTGACACTGATTGAAGCTATTGATAATTTAATTAAAATTTTAAAATTAAAAAATAAAAGATAAAACGCGGAAGGAGCTGTGTCAGAATGCTTTTTTTTTTATAGTGCAATATGCTGTAATAAATTTATATTGCAAGCTCAAATTTAAGGCCCGGGCTTAAATTTCGATATGAATTTTTTGGCGGTAAATAAAATATTTCGCACCGACCAATAAAATATCTTGTCTTGTGCAAATTATTTTGATATAATATCTGGTGCAAATTTGTTTCACAATAATTATAGTTTATTGTAATTTATAATTACTTTATAAAAAAAGTATACTATATATGGATTGAAATACTTTTTACTAGAATTGTCAAAACGGGCTACCCGATCCACGACAGATCAGCCCATGACGAACTTGAACTTTTGCAGGCAGGGTCAAAAAGGCTTGAAAGATAAACGGACTCAAAAATATATGCCCAAGCCTAACCATTTGTGGGCTACAGCCTTTCGGGCCAGTTCGATTATTTAAAACTTTTAATTTTAAACTAAAAATTACATACTCACAACTCAAGTAGCAATTTACCATAGTTTTTTTTAAAAAAAAGTGAAGAAAAATTGAATAAAAAAGTCACACGATATGCAACAAAATTCAAAGGTTTAGCCATAAATAAAGGCCACACAACAAAAGACCTCAAAATAAAACTACCCTTGGCCAAGGAACACAACAAACAGCCCCACCAAATCAGGTGATAATGTCAATACATAGCATAAACTAATGGAAACGTGAAAACGTGATTTTGTTTGTGTGAAATGAAACTGTGAATAGATAGCATAAAAGTATAGAGCTTGTCACTTGTTATGTATTTGAGTTTGGGCTTGGGCTTAAGCAGCATTGACTTTTTTGTTTGTTTTTGGACTTGATGATGGTGGGCCGTAGGAAATTATAATGTTAAAAAATAATTATAAAATAAACGGGCTACCCGTGGTCTCGTTGGGCTAGCCTGCGACAGGCTCGGGCCTCAATGGGGTTCGGGCTAAAAAGGACCGGTTTTTAACGAGCCCAAATTATTATGCTCAAGCCCTACAAATTTTTCGAGCTTTTGCGGCCCGGCCTGACCCATTTTAACAGTTGTACTTTTGGCCATTAACTTCACTCAAATCATTTAAGACCTTAAGGCATGATAATTGAGTAGAATAATCATGGCTCGAATTAAGTCGAATGGATAAGAGACCAACTATATGTGTTTTATCCAATCAAGGATTTTTAGATGTGGAGATGGTATAATAAGCTTGGTGGGGAGTTATTTTAGGAAGGCTCCCTGTGTGAAAGGAAAATAAGATGCCTTATAAATAAGTCAATTATTTGACAATTGAGGACAAATCTTTTATTCCTCTCATAAACATTTTGGTTCTGAGTCTCGACGCATCGTTGAGGTGAGTTGTTTCCAGATTTAGCAAAATTATCTAACGTCCGGCTTGGAGTCGCGGTGCACACCTATCACCTTCTCTGATGTAATAGTTTGAAGTACTTATCGTCGAGTATAAAGAGACCTCGAATCCACAATTGCTATGTTGCGAGTCAATCATCAAAGTCACAAAAGATGGAATGAAACAGTAAATGAGCTAGGGTCATAACAATGACACTGACAAAAACAATGCTCAAATAATCCTTCCTTGCTACAAAGATTAATGATTTGAGCCTTAATCCCAAATCGAAAAGTTAGGGTACAACCTTGTAATTAAAATTTTCTTTATTATCAATAGTAGTTTGACAAGTTCTCGTCTTCAGCGAGTTAAGTCTAATTTTATAAAATTAAGAGTCTTCTAACTATCTCCAATGGTGAGGTCTTCACCATTTAAAATTTGGTATCTAATAAGTATTTTCATTGGGGGAAAAAATTGGGGGTCTCTTAAGACCCAAGGTCTCACTTAAGAAGTTAAGACCTTCATTCTTAAGTGGACCACACATCACTTTTTAATAAAATAATCATTGCTGAATTGTTTTTGTTGCTTTTGTTGAAATGTAAATGATAAACTATGATTAAAAAATTATAAAAAAATGACGTGTTCATGTGAGACCCGTTTAAGACCTCAAGATTGAGGATATCTATTGTAGATGCTCTAAACGATACCATTAATGTCACATGAATAATTTAACAACTAATGTCATTGTCTCAGAGATGGTTTAACTGAGAGATGGTTTAAGGAAGAATGGTAATTCAATGACTATATTAACCATTTTTTTTAAGGAACTAAAAAGGTTTTTTTTTCTTCTTTTCTTTCAAGGTCTAATTTAGACTTCGAGTTTTTTGTGAAAAATTAAAATGGATATTTACTCTAAACAAAACAAGGTTAGTTAAAAAAACAACAAATTCTATGTTTCAAAGCCACCTAATTAAAAGCTAAATGGACTCATGGAATTTGATTAACTTTTCTTTGGTCAAGTAGAATAGTGGTTAGAGTTTACACAATTTAATTGTGGACAAGTGGGGTGTCCGGGGTTCGAACCCCGACCCCTATATATAATATGCAATATCCCTACCAACTGAACTAAGTTCACAGGATAAGAATTTGATTAACGAACTCAAATCAAAATAATAAAAAGACTTTGTTAAAAAAATAAAAATATACTCCAATACTTATTGTAGCTCAGCTAATAAAAGTTTTTTTTTTTTTTGGATTTGTAATATCTCAAGACAACCGGGTGACCAAAACAATCAAGTAATGTTGGCTCAAAATGATCTCTACAGTCTCGTATGATATCTCCATCGGATAACATCATAGAAAAGTTAATTACACTCCAATGACACAATCATAATTCCTCATCCAAATTTATGTTCCAATCTCCTTAGAAATCAAGGACATAGTAGTGCAATTCTATAGAACAGGTTATGTTCAAGTAAGGTCCAAAATGTATAGCCCAAACATAATATAGTAAATAAAGGGTAAAATTGGACATAGTGAAACAAAATGAACCGAAAGAAGGGAAGCTGTATATATAGCAGTGCAGAGGAATGCAAAGTTGGGAGAGAAATTAGAGGGAAGAAAAAGAAAAGGAGGGTCATGGTTTGTGATCGCTAGTCAGGTGGGAGAGGTGCATTGACGACTATATGCTTATGGCAGTGGCTGAGTTGCATCATTCTGGCGAATGGGATGAAGATAGTTTAATGTGTGATGAATGTTTTCAAATTTATATTGTGGTGATAAATATATTGTTAGAAGTTGCATCATATTTATTTACAGTCACAAACTTGTAATGAGGAGCAACAACAAAGACAATTTGTACTCGTCTCTTGGTGCACATGGTAGCAACAGACCAACCAAAGTTGTTGTAGAAAATGCAAAGGCATGTGTGATGTGGGCTCAAACTTGGAAAAATGAAAAACTAACTTGGAAGGAATAATAAATGGAAGAATGCTGAAAGAGAAAAATCTGGTGGGTGTCTCGTTTCTTTTTGTTTGGTATTTAGTGAAATTTGTAAGATAACTCTACGTGAGTTAAAGTGGGGGTTTTAACTTGTTATTTTGCAATTGTATTTTTGTTATATATACTCCAAATTCAAAGGTAGTGTAATTGCGTATTATTTTTATGTTTCTAAACTCAAAGTTAGTTTAATAGTTGAGTCTTGTTACCTTGGTCTAGGTGCAATAGGTATTGTTGTTGGAAACTTCTACAACTCTGCTATTCTTGTAATGGTGGTTCATAACTGTTTTTGGATTTCGTATTAGTATTTGGCTAACCATGCACTTTTTTATTTTTTTTACAAATTGCACTTCTTGGGTTTGGTAAGTGTGTATTAATATATGCTATATTATATAAGTTTTTTTTTTTTTTAGAAAATTAACATAATAACAAATATAATAACAAATATAATAAAATTAAATAGTTCGTAAAGTCTAACTCAATTGACATGTCGAAATTGTTAGATTGTATATCTTCATCCGAGTTTGAACCAGAGATCTTGCAGTGTATATAAATTTCAGTCGTGTTTACCACTTCGTCTATCGACAAAAAAAACTAAACAAATTTGTATTCATCTTTTACTTTTTTTACTTGAATGAACAAAAACAACATGAGTCAGCTATATGCAAAATGTAATATTGTTAGAAGTTGTAATGAATAAAATTAATGTCATGAGTTCAATTCAAAAGAAAAGTACATTAAATTATTCGTGTAAAAATCTATTATTAAAAATAATAAAAATCACATAAATAATTTGAAATCCTTCAACAACACATATGAAAGAAATTTCATATAAGTCTTTGTTTGATATAACATATTAGGTCATACATTTATAAGATTGTTCACTATTTAGAATTCCACGAATCTGCAAAGAAACAAAAAAGCAATATAAAAAATAATAATTAATGAATAAATAACCAGACAATCAACTCTTTAAAAGAAACCATACACAATTACACATCAATAATCATTCCAAAACTTTTAGCAATTTTTTTTACAACCATTATTTAATAATCATTTAATAGTCAAGAGATATGAGAGAGAGAGGGGTACCATATGGGAAAAAAAAGAGAAGGATAAGATTAATTTCTTCCAACATGCTATTGACCTTACAATGAGCTCTGATTGCCAACGGTAGACAGTTTGACGTCACAGTAAAGGATCATGGAGGTGGGCCTATTGACGGTGCGAATCCAGGTGTTGACTGGGTCATATAAGAATTCGCTGATTAAAGAAGCCGAAGTAGAGATGTATGGTCCAAATGTCACATGATTTTCAAAGAGCGACATATAGAAGGGGAGGGAAAAGAGGATCCATAAGATGAGAGAGGATTGTAACTAAAGAAAAAAGAAGAGAAATGCCATTTTCAAAAGAAAAAGAAAAGAGATGATAAAGTGGACGTGTTGGCGAGTTCATGAGAAAGAGAGGGGGTTGGGATTCACGAGGGAAGAAGAATGAGATATGTTTTATTGCATGAATAACATTTGTCTTGTTGCATGTAATCCTCTTGACACTTGGTTTACTGCATTGATAACAATTGAGTTGTTGCATGCATTCCTCATCACATTTGGGTATTGCATGGGTAACACTTGGTTATTGCGTTTATTCATCTTGCCACTTGGTTTGCTGCATGCATTTCTTATGAGTCCTGACACTTGGTTTATTGCATGGGTAACACTTGACTTGCTGCATGTATTCCTCTTAACACTTGGTTTGTTGCGTGCATTCCCCACGAGTCATGACACTTGGTTTGTTGCACATGTAACATTTGGCTTGTTGCATGCATTCATCTTGACACTTGACTTGTTCCATGCATTCCTCGTGAGTCATGACACTTGGCTTGTTCCATGTATTCATCATAAGTCATGACCCTTGGTTTTTTGCATGTGCAACACTTTACTTGCTCCATGTATTCCTCTTAACACTTGACTTGTTTTTATGCATTCCTCATGAGTCATGATATTTGGTTTATTACATGGGTAACACTTGACTTGCCGCATGTATTCCTCTTGATATTTGGCTTGTTGCTTGTATTCCTTATGAGTCATGACACTTGGTTCATTGTATGAGTAACACTTAGCTTGTTGCATGCATTGTTCTTGACACTTGAGATGAAATTTAGGCACCCAATGGTTAAATGGCATGGTATTTTTGTTTAACGACAAAGAAAGGCAGATTTGTCATTTTGAGATGCTAAGGTTTTGGCGCCAATGAAGGGCATTTCAGTTAAAAAAAAAGGGTTAGCTTATGGTTGTGTTAGGGTTTAGGTGCAAAATCGTATGTTAAGTTGAGTGCAAAATTCAATTCTAGAATAAACAATTTGAATTTCTAACTTCATGTTAGAATCAATTTTACTTATAATCAATTAAATATATGAAATTCAGTTTTTAATCTCTAAAATAAATTTTGACTTGTAAAAAATGAAATCATACACTTATAAAACTATGGGGGACCATGGCACCAACTTGTGCCCCCCCCTGTGACCCTCCCAATGCATGTCTCATAATTCTAATATGGTCACGGGATCAAAGAAATAGTGTTTGGTCACACACACATAAAGAAGTATTTTTTAATAATAAAGAGGAAATTGATAAAAAAGATGATTGAATATTTTGAGGAGAATCTTTTTATGTGTGTGTATCCAAACATTATTGATTTACTCTTGTGACCATAGAAGAATACCTCCCAACTTGTGCCCTCCTCTATGACCCTCCCAATGCATGTCTCATATAAACTTACCTCTAGCCGAGTGTGTGGATGATATCTTTTGAGTTTATGCTTTAATTTAATAAATAAATAAATGTTTATCCCATTTACTGTTTTTCTTTTATGATATATATCCCATTTAGTTATTGGTTATAGATATGATATGACTACTCGGTTCATGTAGATGTAGATAGGGTCTCTGTCTAATATGCACATGAATAAAAACATAAGGTAGAGCAATCTGTTTAGTCCCTGAATAAGAAAGAAGTCGTCACTTTAGTCTCTGAATGTAGATAAATTGTAAAATAGTCTTTTAATATAGACTATCTTAGTCAATTTAGTCCTTGAATGCAGACTTTGTTAGTCAATTTAGTCATTGAATGTATACTCAGTTAGTTACTTTAGTCTCTGAAATTGACCAACAAGTCTACATACATAGACTGTTTTGCAATTTCTCTGCATTCAAAGACTAAAGTGACTATTCCTTTTCCGTTCAGGGACTAAAGTGACTGATTCTCCGATAACTACATTATACACTGATGCATGCTTGCATAAAATATCGGCTCCACATTTT
>Ga0315914_1011411_pt1 | contig 10657 bp, 4 predicted proteins | sample MpolenodulesMG_FD_203920 | JGI IMG/M metagenome (GOLD analysis project Ga0315914, IMG submission 203920) | Medicago polymorpha root nodule microbial communities from Los Angeles, California, United States - elongated nodules | ecosystem: Host-associated > Plants > Roots > Nodule | place: USA... | reverse complement strand
CCAGTTCCACTTACAAATGTGATTATGACGAATTTTGTGACTGGTTGCCCTTCGATAATCAATCAAGGTTGGACGACCATAAGAAAGATCACAAAGAGAAAAAACTACTTACTCAATGTCCGAACCTGGAATGTCCTGAAACATTCGAAACTCCTGGAGGTTGTCAGCATCATATGACGAACAAATATGGCCGAGTAACATATCCTTCACCGCGACCGAAACAATTTCTACGTTGTAGAAAATGTGGTTCAGATCGTATTCCAAACAAAGAATTTAAATATCACGACTGTCATTGTACACCTGGAACTAAGGATTTGGTGTCAGAAAACTGGAAATAAGAACCTTTTGATCTAATTTAGCTAAAATAAATCATTGTGGCATAAAACTTTACATAATTTTGCATCGCCAAAAAAAAATTCTTGAACCTTTCTTCAAACAATTTCCATCACATCAATTTCTCTATATAGTGAGGAGACAAGCCATTCCTAAGAATTTTTTTTTGAAGGCCCTTCTTTTGAAAAAAAAATCCAATTTACCATACATTGAAAATAAATATCCAACATGCTTACTTTCATTTTTTTACATGGCACCATCATCTTTCAGGATTGCTCCCTCTCAGTTGGCGCCATCCTACTTTTTTTTTTTCTTCATTATTTTTGGCTTATTAATTTATAGGTTTAATTAATGATTTAGTCCCTTAAGTTATTTGTTGTTTATATTTTGGTCTCATAAGTTATTAACGTTACGTTTTATCCCTTAACTTATAATCTATTAGCCAAATAAATCATTTCCGCTAAATTGGTGAAAATCTGTTGATCTTCTATGACCTTGTTTTTGCAGACCTCTGAGTTGAACGGTTACAAAGGTGTTTGAATTGCTAGTTTTGAGCACATAGCTTTCAAATGAACACTGTTTTGCAAAGTATTCATTTAGTAACACTTGTTAATTGTGATGAACAATCTCAGTGTGAGAAGCAGTAATAAAAAGAACGGTGGCGATGGCATGGTAAAACATATATAATCGAAAAAAAATCACAAATACACTTGTTAATTTCCAAAGATAAGAAAGACGAGAGGGCCGGAAATAATAAAATCAAAGAGTTAAATGATTCTGCATCATTGAAATGATCTTGACTAAGATTAAAATGATCTTAACCAAAGGGGAATCTAAATATTTGCTAGACAAGCCACTGATGTCATAGGGAAAGGTAACCCACAGGATGTTGATTTGAAGCTTGATGAATATGGTTTGGAATTTGAGGAAAATTGAACATTGAAGTTTTAATTGAATTATTGAGTTCGTTGGGATTTTATTTTTTGGTTTTTTTGAGTTTGGTGTTGAAGGGAGGTGATGGAGTTTTTTAATTTTGTGATGGAGCTGATGAATAGAGTTGATGAAGGTGGTGAATTTTGTTGAAATTCTGGATTTTAACAATGAAGAGGATGAAGATTAACAGATTTTCACCAATTTAATGGAAAGCATTTATTTTGCTAACAGATTATAAGTTAAGGGACCAAAACGTAACTTAATAACTTATGAGATCAAAATGTAACCAACAAATAATTTAAGGGACTAAATCATTAATTAAGTCTAATTTATACTTCCTTCATCATGGCTCCATCTCAGTTGGCGTTCTTTTATTTTGTTTTGTTTATTTTTTTGGCTGAAAATTTATGATGTAAATAATTAACATAAAAATATAAAACAACATAATAATATGGATTGATTGTTGGAATTTGAGGCCTAACTCATCTTTACGAAATCGGCTTGTGAAGTGATGATTGCCCCCATTTATAAACACATTGTAAGACCATCTTCTATTTGATGTGGGACTCTTAACGCACCCCCTCACGACCAACACTATTGGGCTTGGTTCATGGACATAAATGGTGGGTGGCCCGATAGCGGAAACCTGATAGCAGGTGGCCCAATGTCAACATGGTATCAGAGCTTGTCGAATTCAAGGGTCACCTACCGATTCACGCACTAAACCCAAAGAGTGATGGGCGTGAGGGGATGTATTTGAAAAAATTCAAGTCTCACATCAGATAGATAAGACTCTTGATAAAAGTTTATATGGAGGATGCAATCCTCAACTTACAAGCCGGTTTTGTGGGGTTATGTTAGACCCAACCATGATTTCTAAGATTGATAAATATTACAAAGAAAAATACAACGAAAGTACTACTGACGTGCAACATTAGAATTTTTTTGCGATAACGACTTGTGCCTCGACACACTCCACATTTTCTTGGATTGATAAATATCACAGCTATGGTCAAAGCAACCTATTTTATGCCTGTGACGTTGTTTGAATTAAGAGGACATAAGGTAGGAGCAACAATAGGTTTTGGTGCACAATTTGCATAAAAGTATATGGATATGATTAAGGAAGAGGTGGTTAAGTCAACCAGTTACCAAGTCACCCATTTTGATTGAATGGAGTATACCTTCTCTGTTTGTGAACCTATCGATCATAAAGAAGGAATGATATAGGGTGAATACAAGGTTGACCTACAAGCGAAGTTGTGTGACTGTGGAAAATTTCAAGCTTTACATCTACCATGTTCACATGTCATAGCTAATAGTTATCATGTGAATAAATAATAAGATAGCTTGAAAAGAAAGTGAAAGGAAAAATTCTTGAAGGAATGAAAGTGAGTGAAAAGAGAGATGATTATTTAGTTGTTTGATATGAAAGAAAGTGAAAAAAAAGTTCAAGATAGATCTATATTTATTAAATGACATAAATATCTCTAAATTAAATTGATATATGGGTGAATAGAAATATGTAGAAATCGTGTATGATGCCCTTTGTAACTGCACATAATCGTGCCATGATTATGTGATATCGTGAGGCGATCTTCACATAATCAAGCATTTAATAATGTCTATATTAGAGTTTAGATTTTGTAACGAATAATATTATAACTGTTACTCTAAGAATCAAGTTAATAAGCCTTTTATTTTGGCTAAAATTGCATATTGTAGGTAGTTGTTGGGCCTTTTCAGCTGTAGCACCTATCGAGGGAATTGTCCAAATCACAACTGGAAAGCTTTTGAAATTGTCTGAACAAGAACTAGTAGATTGTGATAGAGGTAATGGTGGATGCACTAAAGGCTTCGTACACGTGGCCTTTAATTATGTTATTGTCAATGAAGGTCTAGCCTCTTATGACTAGTGCTCATACATAGCATGACAAGGCGCATGCCGCAGTAGTGAAATGGAGCTCTTAGGAAGAATAAATAGTTATAAAACATTGAATGGTGAACGTGATCTCCCAGAGGCTGTTTCAAAGCAATCAGTGTCTAATCTTGTGACTCTTAGTCCTGCATTCAACGGCTACACATGAGGGATTTTTCATTACACTGTTGATAGTGAACGATAAGGTCCCGATAACAGGGAAGCTATAATAACAACAAATGTATTGCTTTAGGTATTCTATTATAAATTTAAGGGTCCGATTAACCGGTGCTCCCGAGACATTAGTTAAGGAATCCAAAAGTACAACTTTTGTCTTGAAAATTTAAATTGTTACTTTTGATTAAATAATAATTACACCATTTTTTAATAAAAATTTACCCCTTTGGTTTCTTTATCAATGCCCCTGAGACACTGATTAACATATTCTCCTAAATTTAATTAGTTTTGTGGCCTATAGATAAATTAAATTGGATATATTTTTACATACGGGAATCGAAAAGAGATAGTTTAAAGTTAACAATTAGCTCCTAGAAAATTTGTATGACTTGCAAATCCAACAAAGACATGGGGTTATATGATATATTATATAGTTTAAATCTTTGTTTATTATTTATTAGAATAATTTCTCAATCTACACCCAAATGAATTAGGGGGCAATATGATACATTATATGGTATAAAAATTTAATATGAATTATTGTTATTTTTTTGGGTTATTGTTAGTATTTTGTAATATATCGTCGTAAATACTAGAAACATATTGATATATAATTGTTGTATAGTAGATTATCATTCTCAAATGGTTATTACAAATATTTTGGCGGTGTTTGAGAACGACGAGAAGCTAGCTTATAGGTTGTTGATAAGTGTCAAAAAGGAGTTAAATAGACTATATATTTTAGGCACTTCGATTGCGTGGTTTGCAAGTTATCCTGCGAAAAGCTCACAAATACTGAAGAATCATCCAATTATGCTTTTCACATATAATGCCAACTTTTTGTAGGAAAATGCACGCCTGGACACCTTAGAAGCAAGAAAACATGAAGAAATGCAAAGGTCAACTCGTCACGGCGAGCTCAAAGGCGAGCTAAGGCAGAAAGTTGAAGTTACTCGCCTCCAACTCACAATGGCGAGTAACAAAAGCAAGCAAAGGCAGGAAGACATAGTTACTCGCCTCTCATGCGCCATGGCGAGTACAGGGCGAGCACAACTCGCCATGGCGAGCATATGTACTCGTGAGGCGAGTTAAGGCGACCTAACCCCTCAGAGCTGACGTGGCAGAGACCCACTGGGGAGGAAAGCTCAACTCGCCATGGCGAGCACACCTACTCGCGAGGCGAGTTGAGTCAGAGAAAAAAGTATAAAAGGCATTTCATTCATCAGGAGAAAACAGTCATATCAGATCATATCAGACCATATTATAAAAGGCCAGAGAGAAACAGGGGAAAGACGGAAGAGACTAAAAAGAGCAAGGAGCACAAGGATTGAAGGAAGACACAAGATCAGTGAGACATCATGGCTTGGTTCCATTCCATCTCTTCTTTTCTCCTTGTAAGGTTGCCATGACAATGAGTAACTAAACTCTTTTTGTTGGGATTAAATGTAGCTAACTCTATTATTATGTATTCCCTTTGATTGGGATGTAGTGTGATTCTAATTTATCGTATGATATTAATATTATTCTTACTTTCTATGTTTTGATCTTACGGATTTGAATCGTGATTGAAAAATACCTTTTGAATCTAGGTTAGAATAATCTTCTATCAATACTTTTGTTCTAGACATGGAACTTAGGTTGGTAATCACTTGAATATTGGAACTTAAAGCTTTTGTATCATTGTATAGTGCGGAAAATCGACGATACAACGATACAATCGACTATTGGACCGTTTAATAGTGTGAGACATTTGACAATTAAACGATCCAATAAAAATCACAATATCATTTGGACACGAATGATGTTGTTGAGCAATACGTGATAATTTCGATTGATAATTAGAATCCGCAACCCAAATCCGAGAATACGTACGAGTGGGTTGATGAAGTTTAATCCCAGCATACTTATTTCCCTGTTAACCCTCGTCCAATTTATAAATTTTTAGTTTGATAGTTTATGAAACAACAAAATACTTGACAACCCTAGCTCAGAACGATATCGATTGTTGAACGGCATAGAATATCGCACCAGTCGTTGTGGAGACGATAACATAAATACTCACTTTTGATACCACATCAGTTGTTACTGATGTAATACGATCATCCAACCCGGTGAAGACTCACCCGAAAATCCCAACATTATGATAATTTATTTTGTTAATTTTCAGTTGTCAATTGTTTATATTTTTTTTATATTAAACTTTAGTTATTGGATGTCATTCTCTTTCATGCTATATTTTTTTTATTCAACCTAAACTACTTCAAACTCCTTCACTTTTATTCTTTGGTGAAATTTGACAATGGGAAAAAGCATATGTGTGTTGTTGATTTGACAAAATAAATACTTATTATAAATTTTAAAATAATGTGGCGTTTTTTTAGTTAGTCTAATTTTTTGGTTAAATATTTACTAAAAAATGTCCAACTCCTTAATCGAACTAGTAAAATTATCGACAATTCACTCTATTTCTTATACGCTCCCATAAAAGCACACACTCCTTTTTTTCCTTATCATTTCTCTCATGTTCAATTTTCTTTTTTATTTTCTTTCCTTTTCCAATTTATTTCGTAACTTCTTATGAAAGAAAGGAACATAAACCCCCCTCCATTAAATCACCACCAACTCACCATTTTTACCATGACATGTCTTCATCTATTTGGCTTTGTTACCAAATCACATATGCGGAGAGTCTCACACTCACAAAGAGAGATGTTAACATGTCTTATATGAGTTAAAGTTTCAGATTGGATGCAAGAAAATATAGTGACAAACATATAAGTGAGATGACCCATAAATCCAATGCCTTTAGGATTTGGATGAAGATGTGATATATGTTAATCTCACTTGAACAGTTGCTCCTAGTCCAATGTGATTATCCAACCCAGTTTACGCTCCCACGAAAGTCCTAACATTATGATGAACTGTTTTCTTCATTTTGGCTTTCATTTGCTTAATCTTTTATTTATCATGAATGAAAGGGATAAAAACTCTTTGTATAAAGCCACCATCAACCCACCTTTTTTAGCATGTCGTGCATCCGTCTAACTTTATTTTATTATGTCTCTATATCCTGATCGCAAAGTGTCTCAAACTTAAGGGAGAGATGTCAATGTGTCAAGTGTGAGTTAAATTCTATATTGGATGCTAAAGTAGATGTTACTTATAAGTTAGATGACCAATATACCTGATGACTTAAGGTTTTGGTTTATTACGTGGTGTAATTTTTTTAACTCCTTCAAAAATTCCACAAAATTACTAACTTTTGGACAATATGTTTGACTGAGCAATCCTAATTAGCATGAACAATTAAACCAACAAACTCTTTTAGTAAAAAATCAAGATGAGAGATGGTTTAGGTATAAGGGGTATTTCATTTGTCATTATTAATTTGAAATGCAAATTAATTTTCTTGTTCATTGCGATTTTCCAACTTAAGGGTTTAATTTAGTAGTAGAATGACAAACTTTGAATTTCGATATTTTGAGTTTCGAGCTCAGCTAGTATCCTTGGAGATAAGTAAACATAAATATATTTGTGAGTGCTCTTTTATCTCTAAGAATATCCACAATGGTGGGTGCTTCGCCTATTTAGCACCATAATTAATAAGCATCCCCATTGTTGAGCAAATAAATATGGTGCTCGTAGAGAAGCGTAACTATAGAAGTACCCTATCTCTCTTCACTTTTGTGAGGGACCCCTAAATAAATTGTATAATTTTATTTTTTGAATTCGTAAAATTGAAATTTGAAAAATCATTGAGATATTGCTAAAATTTAATTTTGGATATAATTCAATTATCCTTTTAAATTGTGTTTCTTATTATTATTTCTTTTAAAAAAAAGTTCCTTTAGAATATGTTGAAGAGACTTTAGGGTGTGTTTATTTCAAGGTTTGTAATATGATTCCTAAGAATGTGAGATTAGAAATGCAACATTCCCATTTGTTTCAAGTTTTGAAAATTTGTTCCCATGAATAATGTTATATTCACAGGAATGTTATTTACACATGTTTTCTTCTATTGTTATTCTCATGCTTAAAGGATGGGAATCTAAAATTCCCATGGTAATAAAACTCAACTTGCTATAAATTCTCACTACCATTAATATTTATTTCCATTTTTATTTTTTTTAATTAATTAATTTCTAAAACATTCCAAGAAATCTAAATTTTTACCAAACAAATGGTAGGAATGTTATTCCTTGAAATATTACTCTCAGAACGTTTCAAGGAATGTAATTTCTTGCCTTGAAACAAACACATCCTTAATTTTTCATAAAATTAAATTGAGGCTTTTCAAAGACTACTATCATAATCTACAATTTACAATATAAAAAAAAGTTGTATTTTTAACTATAAAATTAGGTGAGTTAGACTCTGGAGAACACATCAAGATATGTCTCATGACTCAATGAGCACTTACAAAGTTACTCACTATCAAAGAGATACTCACGTTAATAGTGGGGAATGAATCCACACCCTTGAGGTTGAGTCAACTCATTATTAGCTGAGCCAACCTTTATTAGGAATGCTATTATTAGTATTAATAGAAATAGTGAATCAAAACATGATATCATGGTGGATTCTAGGGTGAGGGTGCAATTAAGTCCCTCACCCAAAATATAGGTGGACCATCATTAAAAACCATTAGATGAAGCAGTTCACTTTATCATATCATATTGTAACCATACTAGATTGAATTCTTCTCTCCCCCTTCAAATCGAAGTAGAGGCAAGGCAAACCACCAATCTAACATTCATTCACTTTCTCTCTCCTTCTCCATGTTGATACTCATAACTAAGAAAATTAGAAAGAAGAAAAAATACAATAATTTGGTTTAAAAGAATTTGACGTTATTTTAATACACTGAATCATGGTTTAATCTTCAAAGAATAAAGCCCCATTTTATCTAACACTATCAATCTCCACAATTGTACAATAATTAAATCAAATAAAACATGATTGAGATTTGTTCTGATTTTTCTTTTTGGTTATTATGTGTTTATGCTAGATTATATTTTCTGAAAATTTTGGTTGAGTTTAATGTGTTGGTGTTTCATTCATTGTTGCTTCCAATTTCATTCATATGATGATTTCGATTTCCCTAATTTGTAATTATCTATTTTTTAGGTGGTTTTTGGCTTTGTGTAGGAATAAATTTTACAGATTGTAACCTTAAACATAATAGAGGAGAAATGGTGAGAGAGAAGGAGAAATGGGGCACTCACTCGCTGTGGACAAAGCATGAGAGAGGGAGAAAGAAGAAAAAAATATTTGGTGTTACAGGTGCATCATAAGATGACATGTAATTTCTCAATCCAATGGCTATTAGTTGTGGTTCACCCATGAACCACTTAGTTGCTAGTACACCTTAGACGCCACTTGATATCATATAATGGTATCATTTAAATAACATTTTTTTTTCATATGACCAAATAAATGAGACATTTAATAGAATCATTTTAATTTAAATGACCAAATTAATAACTCTTAATTTATTTTATCATGATTATACTTAATGGTGGATTCTAGAGTGAGGGTTTAATTAAGTCTCTCACCGGTGAACCATATAAAATATATCATTAGATTAAATTGATGTTCCAGATTTGATATTTTTTTTTAGAACATCTATGTTTTGTCACATACAATACTATCCCTATTCTCCCTCTCTCATATGTGTAACCACTTTATCCTCCCTGCCCGAAACATCTTCTCCAACGATTCATAGTTACACTCTTTTACTTTCTGATTACTGCTCCTTTTCTTCGCCTCATATTTTAGGTTTTTTTTTTAAAAATTTTAATTTAGCAACAAGTTTGGAATAGTCATGGTTTGGTTGATGTTTGAATTGATATTTTGAAGTAATGAGAATTTAATGGTTTGTTCTTCCCTTTTGTTTTGCCATGGCTACATTGAAACTAAAGGTTTGCCGTTAAATTTGAATCAATTGAACCGTAGCCAGAAATCTAAAACTTGCGAAATACCACCATTGTAGTTGGAGAAGTAACACAAATGGAGAAGAGAGGGAGAATATTGTGTGTAAAAATGTGTATATGTTCCCCTTTTTATTTTCATTAAATCTGAAACATTGATTTAATCTAATGATGTATTTTATATGGTTCACCGGTGAGAGACTTAATTGAACCCTCACCCTAGAACCCATCATACTTAATAACATGAAAAAAATCATAAAAAAAGAAAAATATTAAATTATTTAAATTGAAGTATTCGAAATTAAAAGATATTTTTTTTTTCAAAATTTAACGATAATTTTTTTAAGTACATGAAATATTCATTTTCCAAAAATGGATGTGAAACAATAATAAAAAACTTAAAAATATTTTTGTTTTTAGTTTATTTTAAAAAAATAAAATATTCAATAGTTTTTTCTAAGTAACCTCGACTATTTAAATTTCGACAGCACATTATTTTTCTTTGCAATATAATTTAATATTTTTTATTTCTTTTAATTAAGGGCTACAATTAAGGATGTTATTTAAAGAACGTTTTTTTTTTGTCTAAAATTTGTCTGACCTATTAAACGACAAAGTTTAATATTTATAGAATCAACCCAATTGAAATGACACATAAAATTTAATTATTTTAAATGATAAAAATATAAAATTTCTAAATTTAATGTCAATTAACTTTTTTGAGAATTTATCAAAAACTGTTTTTGTAAATTAAATATTCTCTTAAAAGAATTGAATATAAAACATTAATAGAAGAGGTTAAAATTCAAATAATTAGGTTTTTTTTATACGGATAGAAAAATGTACCATTTGAATTTTAAATGTCTTCGATTTATTTGTTATAATATACTTCAATATTTGTTTAATTCCATATTTTTTTGGTTTAGTTGTTTCTTTAATTAGGGGGTTATAATTAACACTATCATTTTTTTCTTTTTCAGTCTAATCCATCTATCAAGGCCTTTTCATTCTAAATAATTACATGGCACATTTTAACCTTTATAAAATCATTTTAATTTAAATGACATTAATTACTCTTAAATTGCTTTATCATTATTATCCTTAATAAAAAGGTAAAAAAATAATATTTGAGAATTATATTAATTATTAAATTATTAAGTATACAAATACATAAAACTTTCGTGTTAATATTATTTATTTTGCATGGTTAAAAATACCAAATACGTGAAATTTAGAAAGGAAAAAAAAAAACAAAAACGAAAAAGACATGACATTGAGACAAAACATTAAAAAAAATACAATTTTTGATTGAAATGGTGCGTGAAATAGCTTGCAAATGGAAGCTATTTATAAAAACGGTAGATAA
>Ga0315914_1011406_pt1 | contig 10661 bp, 4 predicted proteins | sample MpolenodulesMG_FD_203920 | JGI IMG/M metagenome (GOLD analysis project Ga0315914, IMG submission 203920) | Medicago polymorpha root nodule microbial communities from Los Angeles, California, United States - elongated nodules | ecosystem: Host-associated > Plants > Roots > Nodule | place: USA... | reverse complement strand
AATTATCCCCAAAAAAGTCCTAATGCCCTGCCCTACAACAGCTGAGTATGTTAAAAATAATCACTAATGGAAATTGTGAGTGCAGTGTGTGGAACTCTTTTGTGTTGTGCAACGTGTGTTGTCCTTTGTTGCTCAATCATTTTCTGATGAATCAATATAATTCAATATGGCGACCAAGTCTAGCTAGGTCAATGGTTAGGAGGAAGAACACGATATAGCACCATAACAGTTTTACAAGGTGGATATTAGGATTGTTCCACATTCCAAGTTTGGAGTCCCCCAACTTCTAAATGTGTTTTCTATAATTTGATTTTTTTTGTCCTTTCTGTTTCTTTGTTCATCCAGCCTTTCTACCTTTGACATGGAAAGTAGAGTAAAATCTTATTCAACTTGTATGATTATTTGACATCATAATTTCCTATGCATCGTTACGTTTTGTCAAAAAGAACTTAGTTGTTCGGTCCCAGACAATACTTTTCTTCCAGCTTTTTTTTTTAAAACTCCTTTTCTTCCAGCTTTTAAACAACGAAGACTATATACCAATAAAGAAAAACAACTAATATGAAACTTTTAGAAATGCAAGAATACAAGCTCAACAAATCAGGGATATTTAGTAATATATTGGGTATGTATGTGTAGAGTACTTTGACTTTAAAAAATACATTAAATATAAGATTGACATTGTAACGAGATATTATTTTACCTGTCCTCCTGATGCTAATAAAGCTCCAAATTCAAGCACCTTATTCATATCAAAGCTGTCAAGGGGTAAAATTCATGAAGTAAATATTTCAGAAGTTATGTTCAATGTAATAAAGAGGGGAAAAACTATTCACAAACAATATGAAACACTGACTTTTCAGTTCATAGTGAACGATTGGTGTATTTTACTTTGTAACAGCTTTTCATGGTTCAATATAAAGGTTTGGTAAGAGAATACGGAACTATAACTTAGTGACACTGTTCAAGTTATGCAACTTTTTGGTGTCTCAGCATTGAGCATAAAGCTGCAACTTTCATATGATTTTGTTTATAATTCTCTTTGGTGTTCTTCCCCCTGCTGTTTCAAGAGATTTACAATTTTTATCTGAAGAGGATTAGGCAGCCCATGCCGCACTGACAATTTTTTATGTTCCTGGTTCTGTCATTTTTTCTATTTTGGAGAAAGAAAGGAAAAAAAAAAAAAAAAACTCAACAATTGTATTGATTGAACAACCTTCTAAATGAGCTTCCTGTAATTTTTGCTTGTAAATAAGGCCATGCACACAGATCATCAACACTGCAAGATATCCCACTCTCGGACATTTTTGTTACAACAGAAGCAATAAGTTCATTCAAGCTTATGTGCTTAACATTATCAGCAATAGAGCCAATTGCATGAGCAGCTGCAACTCTTGTATCCCATTTTTTACTTCGCAGATATTGAGAAACCTGAACATCATAATAAAACAGGTTCTTAAAATCAATGTGACAAATAATTCGCACACTATCAATATACAGAACAAGGACAGAATAACAACCATTAGTATTTAATATTTGTGTTGTATAAATTTCAAAGTATTTTGCCAAAAAGATATTTAATTAAGAGATCAAAATATTATATGTGGCTAAACTCTAGCACACCTTTATCACTAAAGCGATAGTCAAATTTCATTTTAAACATTTATACAAAATATAGAAGTAGCAGGTAATCGTTAAGTTTTTGAATATTCATTTCTTCAATGAGGAGTTGTGTAGTAAATATTGGATAGCGGCCGACCCCAATACTAGGATAGCTGTGTAGCGGGATAGCCACAATTCTAATATTTATTTATTCGGGAGCATCGCAACTGCTGACTGCAGATCAGCAAAAAGCGTTGCACCAGAGGTCATTTCTGCTTCACGATTGTAGCTCTATTAACAACATAGATGAACCGGCTATATTACCATGTCAAGAACTAACAACTACAAAAGGTTGCAATAGTCGAGGCTGGCTGAGAAATGGATTTTATGTCGAAACATCTCTCTCTTTATATATATATACTCCCTCCGTCCCAAAATGTAAGCAAAAATAACTCACTTTCTTTGTCCCTAAATGTAAGCAAAAAAGACAAACTTTTATTCTATTTAATCTTTTTTTTTTTTAAAAAAACCATCTTTTCTAAGGATTTTTTTTGCTTATTTTCATGAAATTAAATGCAAATTACATTCAATTTTCTATCTCTTCCCGATTCTCCAAAATCAATAGCCAATAAAAATTGTTTTTACATCTTTCCATGAAACTTATTCCAAAAAAAAAAAACACAAAAAACTATACTCCAAATTCTTATGTTTTAGTTTTCTTAATAAGTGTGATTTGAGTTTTTTTGCTTACAATTTGGGACAGAGGGATTATAATATAATAAGAGTAAATGAAGAAAGGGCATAACTATGATAAGATGTTGCAACAAAAGCAAGGTTACATAACATTGGAAAAATCAATACCTTCTTAAGAAGACTAGTCAAATCTTGAGGGTGCGATTTTGCAATCTCCCCGATCTGCCGAGCTGCAGTCAACCTTGTTGCTTGGGTTGAGCCAGCTTTAAAGATTTGGTTAAAGAAAACTCAAGGAAAAAAATATATAATAAGTTGAGTAAATGTGAAGACAAGAAAAATATGGAGGATACTGTCCAAGAGAGTAAGCAAGCGCTGAAGCCTGGATGACTGTTGGGCCATAACAAATCATTCCAAATGCTTTGTATCTCACTTTGCCTATAGTCTTAAGTACCAACTAGCAAATATGCTATCCAACAAACACATTAAAATTACTTTTTTGCAACTAATAGAGTTGCATAAATAGACCTCTATGCCTTTCAATAATCTGCATCCAAATAAAATCCACATAAAAGTCGCTGTTAAATATAATAAATCAAAGACATATAAACTACTTTTGTAATGTTATGAAACCTAGGCCAAGACATGCCTTTATACAATATGCGCTGGAAAAACCAATCATATATTTGCTACTCTCCTGATAAAAAGACAACTCGAACTTGAGAGTGTACGTAACAGGAATAACAAAAATGATATGATGGAATGATGCATGACTCAAAGTTTCATACAACTCTTGCTTCCAATAAGTATCTTATTGTAGAAAGTCTATGCTCATTTCTTTTCTGCATTTGGTGTTCTAAAGGCAGTAACTTTCAGATATGGATAAAATTAGGATTATTTTATTTTTGAAGATTAGGATTATGTTTTCCTTTTTTTATTTTGACAAGTAAAAGTTTAGGAAAGTTGGGTTCCAGAGCTTGCTGAGGCCAGGAAAAGCCTCAAAGCTTACAGAGCACTGACAGAAGTACTTACAAATTCCCGCCAACGATGTCCTCACATCGACAGCGGGATTCAAACCAAGATCCTTGTGGGATCTCAGCTGAATCCTTACCAACTGGATCACCTATGTTGGTATGTTTTCTTTTTAAATTACAATTAGAATTTTTATTTGGAATTAGGATTAGGATTACTTTATCTCTTCTAAATTGAATTTAAAGTTTCTTTATCAAGATAAGATTCTGCATAACATAATCTTTACTGTTAGTAGAGATTAATTAGGATTAGGATTCACTACATTATTATCTATAACTTTTAAAAAGGAAGATTACTATTGGGATAAAGAAATAAGAAATCAATTTAGAAAAATTTGTGTTAGTCTTGGAGGGGCTCTGTCAAGGACGAGTCTACTTCTTACTTTCACCATAGGTCTAAAGAAAACTTCTACCATGTCAAGACCTGTGCCCAATCCCAGGGCAGGGACCATAGAAACTTGCAGAATCGTGTCTAGATAAAGAAACTTCAAATTGAAATATAAAAGAGATAAAATAATCCCAATCCTAACTAGCACTCCTAATTAATCCAACTACAAAAAGATACCATAATTTGAATCATAAAAATATAAATTAATCCTAGTTTTTTTCCATATCACTCTCATTGTAAAATATACTAAAGGATCCCGGTAATAGCAAGGTGTCTGAATTCTAAACATAAACTAGGGAAAAGAAAAAGATAAAGAATCTAATGTGATTCAACCGATAGCAAACCATGGAACTAAACTAAATCCACAAGCAAAATATAGGGAAATTTTATTATAATCAATGAAGATAACAAGGAAAGGAGAGCCACTCAAAACTAATCTCAACAAAGCCGCATCCATATTACTGCTGAAATATAATTTAATATGTTGCACAACCTAACAACTGATTTTACAATTTATATGCATATCCTTATGTATGTATGTACATGGACTCGGGTTACGCTGCACGTTTTTCAGGTCAGGATGGACGGCTATAATCGGACGGATACTACAAAATTAAAGTTGCACACGTCCCGGATATACATCCGTAAAAATAGTTTTAAGAAAACATGGTACACATGATTTTTTTTTGGCTATGTGCTGTACCACCTTCACCCCTAACTGATAAATGAATTCCTTTCTCCTTTTTGTTGATAATATTGATACTCTCCCTATTACTTTGTAAAATATACCCTAGTTTCTGATAAGTAGATATCCCCTTCTATATTTCTCAGTACATATTTCTTGATTTCTTTCTGATTTGCAGTGTAGTAAATTAGAAAAGATTCTAGGCAGTAACGAAATAACCAATCACTATATTAGGAGATACATTTCGTGCAAAGATTATTATACATTCAAGTGACTAAAAGTCTAATCCAAAAGCAGTTTACCACCAATTCTAGTCTTCTACTAAGGAAATTCAAATCATTTTTCCTCCCAATATAGTGATTGGTTAAACAATGTACTGTATTTAAACAATTTAGTCATGTTTGTATAAAATTCAGTTTCTATATCAATGTACTGTATGTTAAACTTTGGAAAAATATTTGTACCCCACATCAATACCCGTGCATCATAGCAAGGAGGTCAAGCCTATATTATATAAGGAAAATGCTAACTTGTGCCTAGGGGTGTAACGGTTCAGTTTGGATTGGTTTTTAGTCAAAAAAATGTCCGAACCAATGAAACCTTCATCGGTTTGGATTGGTTCGGTTTTCACTGTTTTTCAAAAAAGAAACCGAAAATGTCCGAACCAATGAAACCTTCATCGGTTTGGATTGGTTCGGTTTTCACTGTTTTTCAGAAAAGAAACCGAACCAAACTAATCGGTTTGGATTGGTTCGGTTGATCGGTTTATTTAAAAATACAATTAGAAAAATTCCTATTCTCACAAAATATTTCATAGAATTTTGTATAATTGTATTTCATATCTTGTTTTTTCATGTTCTCTATTTTTCAAACAACTTTTTATAACTAACCTTACTCAATATTTCATACATATGATCCAAGATTCATTCATCCATCATTCTTCAAAAACAACTTCACCAAACTCAAATATTTCAATCATTCATGATCCATACATGCATCATTCATCAACAAACACAAAAATTCCAAAAAGAACATCCTAAAATTAAAACATGGTCAAAATAACAAATTCATGCAAACTGAAATTAAAACATCCTGAAATTTAAACATCATGAAATTAAGGTCACCATGAAATAAGGATAATATTAATAAAATAAGGACTGTGGTTATCATCGGATTGGTTCATCGATTTTACGGATCTCGAAATGAAAAACCATGAACCAAACCAAACTAGATCGGTTTCGATTGGTTCGGATCGGTTTCAAACCAAATCAAACAAGGTCGGATATTTTTTTGGTTTGGACTTTCGGTTTCGTTGGTTTTGTCCGAACCACTTACACCCCTACTTGTGCCCCAAGGGCAAAAGATAAGAAACCAAAAGTAGAAATAAAATCTTGGAAATTGTATATTCTTAATTGTGAAAGTTTTAAATTTTATCTTTTTTACTTGTTCGTATATTGATTAATTCCTTTTTTAGCTTGCTAACTTGTGCCCTAAGGGCACAAGTTAGCATGACCCATTATATAACAATATCCTTCCGGCAGTGACCCATAACTCATCTTTACCGATTTAATTTTAGCACCAATATAGACGCCAAGATTTTGTAATGGGATAAGTAACATGTATGCCTTCTCTCCTACGCACTCCACATGGTCATTTTTAGAGTACATTTCATGAATGATACACAAATAATCCAGATTGCTTCGTTACAACATTTAGCTTCTTTGGCTCACTATACTCTTTCAATGTTAAATTTAGCAATAATATGTTACCCTCCTCACCATATGTACTTTGTCTCTTCATCAGTTACTATAGAATCAAAAAATTCTTCACAATAGAATAATAACAAAGACTTCGCAGCACATAAACAAATGCCCAAATTCTTCTTCTCAAAACAATTTAGGCACTGTTTACTTTGTGCATACATTTTCTATTTTCATCTTCTAAAATTTGTGTTAATTGTACTTGCTAACAAAAAATACTAGTCTCTTGAATGAACAATTGTGACAAATTTTGGAAACAACAAAAATGCCAAAAGAATTGTTTCAATAATTTCCAGAAACGCAACATCCCTATCTAGTACCTCATCTTCTCTCTGTCACAATGATTCACTACAAGAATCTCACATTTACTTATACAATTAGGAACTATCTGTAATTCAGAACGCATGCTAAATTCATCAATAGCAAAAACCAATTAATACCGCAACTAAACGAACATTATATTCTACAGCATCTACTTCACCAATTCAATCAAAAAATAAAAAAAAACAGTTACATAACAAGAAAAACCTAAACCTACACAAATTTAAAGAAAGAAAAAAAAAAAAAAACAAACCAATACTTCTGATTCATTATCATTTTCCACCGGAAAATAACAATTACAAATAATCGAAAATTCAAAGCATCGGTGTAACGACGAAAAGAACATTACATTTTCTACACATGCTAAATTCATCAACTGTGAAAACTGAGTTATTACCACTTTAAAATGACACGACACCGAAGTCCAAAATTCATTCATTTTTTCAAATTTTTACGAGTGTTGACGTCTCAACATCGGTGTCCCCGGTGTCCGTATGGTTCATAGCTTGTTACACGACTAAAGGAACATTACATTCCATTGCAGCAAATTCAACAATTCAGTACTATGAGTAAATCAGAATTAACAACAACAGTTACATAACTAAGAAAAACCTAAAAACTTTACAAATTGCAAAAAATGAAAAACCAAACAAATCGTAACTTCTGAATTCTGATTCATCATCATTTTCTACCGCAAAACAACAATAATCTCAAATAATTCACAATTCAAACCATCGATGCATCAATTCCGAGAGAATAGAAAACGAAAAACGGTTTCGCAATTGGAAAACAAAATGCGGCAATTAAGAAAGAGTAGATCATGCGGTAAATAGAAGAGGAAATAGAAGAGAATGAGAAACGAGCCTGTTGGTCGGAGAAGTTTGTTGCGGCGGATAAGGAAAAATCGCCGGCGGGAATGAGGCGGCGGGAGTGTTGTGAGTTGAGAGCGTTTCCGTCGTTTGTTAGGGATTAGTCGAAAGGAAAGAGATAGAAAATAAATAAAGTGTGTATTTCCTTTTACAATTTTGCTTTTATAAAATGAAATATAATAATTTTTCAAAAAAAGACTATGATAATTTCGTCAAAAATAATAATAACTTAGTCAAAATTCTTTAAAAAAAACTAAGACAAAATAATAATAATCATAATAACACCCCTCAAAATAAAATAAAAAATTAATTGTAATTTTGATCCCTTATTTTCATTATTATAGAAAATCGGTCCCCTGTTTCAAAATTTGATAGTTTTGGCCCCTCTTTATCTAATATTTTTGTCTAAAATATGGTGATATAACATGTTTTAAATAAAATTTTCAGGAGAATTTTTTTACGATTTCATTGATGTTGATATATTCTCTTCTTCAGGTCATATACCACGACATTTAAAAAATATGATGGAGGAACCAAAATTGTCGAATTTTAAAATAAGGGTACCAATTTCACATAAAGATGAAAATTAGAAAGCTGCAATTAAGTCAAGTAAAAATAATAAAATATCATCATAATAATACCCCTAGTACATTTCATTTAGGGTTAATATATGTTCATCACTCTCTAATATAGACGAATTTTGGTTTACTTTCTCTAACAAAACAAAAAAAAAGATTTCAACATTGTAAGAAGATTCTCCATATGGGTGTGCAAAAAATTGGATTACTTGAACTGCTTTAGAACCAAACTGGAGCTGTTTTAAAAAAACAATCATTTGTTAAAAAACTAAAATGCCCCATTCAGAAGAAGAAAAAAATAATAGTAATAAACCTTGTACCCATTTATTAGAACCGGTTAAAGACTCGGTGAAACAACCTCTCATCAACAAGCACATCACATATATTATTCCACCCTGAAGTTCCAACGAGATTGAAATCAGTCATTTATAAAATTGGATCTTCGATGTCTTTTTTTAGATCTCATAAAACTCCTCCTTCTCAGAATTTATTTACAAATATTTTTCCCACTAAATAAAATAATAAGATAAGCATGAAGAGGGATTATGATTGGTCATAGGGGTGTGCAAATACATTAACCAAACTGAACCAAACCATAATTCATGGTTCAGTTCGATCCACAAAACTACTTTCATAGAAAATTAGATTTTTTATCAAATCGGTCTGGTGGGTCTAAACCGGTTCAGAAACGGTTCATTCTTCCTGAACCAAATTTTTGTCCAAATTTGGTTTTTTACCAGAACCGGTTCAATCCAATTCAAAACCTCTTTTTGTCTGAACTGATTTTTTCACATACAACCAGTTTTCACTATAGCCAATGTCCTTCCAAAACCACCCTTTGAATTTCTAAATATATTTGTCTCTGCGTTTAACTTTGCTTGCAGCTCAGGATTATTACGAGCATACTTTTCAATGACATCTTTTCAATGACATCTATAAGACCATATGTGATGGTTTTGTGTTTCTCAAATTCAGGACTGAATCTACAAGATGGATTCAACCAATAACCAACAACATAAAGATTTTTTTAAAGTTCTGAATCCCATTGATCATTTATGATCTTCAAGTAAGGCTCCACATTTGTTTTATTTCTTTAAAACCTCTTTACCATCTCCTCTCTAGCTTTATACATATTTCTATAAAGAAAACCCATAACATGTTTATTTTCACTGTCTACGAGATGCATCACACCTACAAGTGGTTCTGTGAGTTTCATTATATCAGCACAAGCAGTCCAAAAGTTAGTGTTCAAGACTTATTCCACAAATTGTTTGGCCTTGGCATCTTTTGCATAAACATAAATTATCCACTCTTAAGATGTTACCATTGCTCTAAGTGCATTTTTCTGAGACAAAATACTCTGCAAAGCAATGAAATTAGTGGTAAAGCGAGTTGGAGCAAGACGAAGTATTTCTCTTCCATGAGTAAATTTCCTCGTTAAATACAATGGATATCAAGGATTATATATATACTTGGTAACATTTGTGGCATGTGAAACTGCCTCTTTAACTTGGGTAATATCCCCATGTTTTGAAACATCAGGTTAATGCAATGAGCTGCACAAGGAGACCAATACAGACTAGGGAACTCTTTTTCCAATAACTTACCAGCAGCAACATAGTTTGTAGTATTATCTGTCACTATCTGAACAACATTTTTCAGGGCCAATATATAACACTACTTCCCTGAAAAGCTTATATTAGCTCACCTGTTTTTGAAGCACCATAAGCATCAACAAATTTGATAAAAAATGTTCTTATAGGGCAATAAACTAAAAAGTTGACCAGAGTTCTCTTAACCCCGTCAGACCACCTATCTGCCATGAGAGTACAACCAGTAGTCTTCCAAATCTCGCAATATTTCTCTATATTTTTCTTCGTTTCATCAACCCACTTATTTAGTAAAGAACCATGTAAATCATGTATAGTAGGAACTTTATATCCGGCTCCCATGCAACCAGAGCATCGACTGCAAACTGAAAATACAGTGAATTTGCTGCATTGAATGGGATAGATGCATCAATGAACCATTTTGCAAGTGCAAGATCACACTTTTCTACAACTTCCTTGGTTTGCAACACACTTTTTATAGTAGGCTGTATATTGAAAATCAAAACATACTTGAGTTACAAATTAATATGTTGCACTTTTTTGTTATTTTGCTACTAAAACAATTTTATGTCATGTAACTTTAGTTTGTTGCAAGTATTTTATGATAGAGTTTATTATTTGATATTCTATGATGCATAAAATATAGTAAAATAAGTTAAACATTTTTTTTTAAGAAAATTAAAAAATAGAGTACTATTTTAAAACAAAATTATGAGGACTTGTAATTTAATATTAAAAAAATAGAAAAAATAAGTTGGGTAACTCATTGCCCAATCCAACCCAACCCAAAAATTAGTGGGTTTGCCCAAACTCATCCAACAGTATAACAGGTGGTTATTTTACCTCACCCAAACTGGAGTATCCTGTTTGGTTTGGTTTTGGGTTTGGCCAAAACCAACTCAAACCCACCCACGAACACCCCTAATATAGATATATACTATAGGGTATAATTATATCCGTCCATTATTACACCTTTTGGTATTCCAATCTCATAACTGATACTCCCCCCGGTCTTATTTATAAGAAAAATTGACTTTTTAGATTCATTGTGTAATTAATGTATTTTGTCTAGAATATATACCAAATACATAAATTATGCAATGAATCAAAAAGGTCAAATGTTTTTT
>Ga0315914_1011405_pt1 | contig 10662 bp, 2 predicted proteins | sample MpolenodulesMG_FD_203920 | JGI IMG/M metagenome (GOLD analysis project Ga0315914, IMG submission 203920) | Medicago polymorpha root nodule microbial communities from Los Angeles, California, United States - elongated nodules | ecosystem: Host-associated > Plants > Roots > Nodule | place: USA... | reverse complement strand
TGAATTTAGACAAGGATTGCGAAACATGAGAATAGTCTAGCAAACCTTGAGACATATAAATTTTCGTTCTTCAAGGATTCTAATAACAATCAACCATGAGAATAGACTTGATTGTTAGAGGAACACACTCACTGCACCTCGAGAGAGGCTTTGATACGCCAAAGAGAAACTTGTCTTTAGAAAGTAGGTCGAATATAAAGTCATGGTTTATGGTTTGTTTGTGAAGGATTCGTTATTATGATGAACCAATAATCCCAATGCGCCTTTTATTATTATTGTTTTAAAACCTTTAAAACCCAATCTTTACAATCAAATTCTCTTCTAATCCTCTTTTAAAAGTCAATCAAATTAAACAACTCCCTGTTGGAACGATACTCTCTTTTACTACTTCGGCAGAACCGTACACTTGCGATTTTGCTCATCAATACCATCATGGTTTCCGGATAATATAATCTAGATTTGCAAAGGGCGTAAGTGTAGTTCGGATTACTAAATCCGAAATCCTTCGACATAGGATTCTTTTGTATGGACCACATTGCACCAAGAGTTTTTGTGGTCCACAACATCTAGGGACTTCTATAAATAAGTGCTCTCCGGTTTTCAACTTCAATTCCAGCAAAACACACAAACACACCAAGAAAAATCATGCAAAATTTTTTCATTAAGCTGCAGATCTTTCTCACGTGGTCGCAAATAGATAGTTCTCTATTTGAACGTGTGGTCAAGATCTTCAGCATGCTGTCAAAAATACAAACAAACACACCAAAGAGACCATGCAAATTTTTGTCATTGTGCTGAGGATCTTTGTCATGCTGTCGCAAAATTGATTGCTCTCTATGTGAAAAATAGATTGCTCTCTATGTGCCAGCATGGTGAAGATCCTCAGCATGCTTTCAAAAATATATAGATACTCATTGGTTCCTCCTTGATAGATAGATAACTCAAAAATATCAAGAGATTGTTATGAGTTAAATCTTGCTGCCTGCCAGATGAATATGTCATTTGGCAAGGCAACAAGATCTAACTCAAAGAAATCCTCTTGAAACACCTTCCCAAAAGATTCATCATTTTTGTTATTATGGTTATTTTAAACTGTTTATTTTTCTTATGTTGTTTTTGTTTATGTTATGTACCTTTGTTTTATTTTCCCCCAAGCCATTCGCCATGAAAACTCTCCAGAATACAAGGTCTGATGCTGTTCGGATTTGATAATCCAGACAAACTTCATGCATTCCGAAATATTAAATCTGGAACCCCTCAGTTTATTTTCGACGATGGCGTTTCACCAAATGTTTGGACGGTTAGTGGAGTTTTAATGCATTTTTGGACGGTTTTAAATGACAATCATGTTTTCCTTGACTTCCAAATGACCTAGGAATTGTTTTAGGCTATAAATAGGCTTGCATGTTCAACAAATTCCTTCATTCTTCACTTCATCTCTTTTCTTTCATTTTCTTCAAATTTTTTAAGTTTTGTAGTAGTGTTTGTGGTGACATGGTCATTGTTGGTCGTTCATACGACCCCTACAATTGCATTGCAGCTTATGCGGGGGTTATATTACGATCAACAGAGACCCTTGACATCAAAGAAAGACACAAAAATTTCATATCGATTTTTTCCGGATTGTAAAATCCAGAAAGCACTAACAATCTGGTTCGAAAAATATAATCCGGACCATGGGTTTTTTGGACTTTTCGCAAGGTGCATGAGAAGGCAGCAGGGTGGAAAAAGTAATATTCCTAAAAAAATCATCTTTATTACTTGTTGACCCTATATCGAACCTACTTTAAATAGTTGAGTTTTTCCTGTGGACCTATTGGGCCACTGCTAGCTTCAATCGGTCGTTTTCAACTCTAGTCCAGTTTCAAGAGTAAATGGAGGTGAATACCAGAACTCTAAATGGCAAAATCGAAAATAAAACATTGATGTTTTATTGAATTTTGTGAAAAGATTTATAATTTTAGATAATATATTTTACAAAGTGACTTTTTATTTTTTTTTAAAGGATTTTATAAAGTAATTTATAATTTGAGATAGAAAGAGAATGTTTTGAAGAAGACAAAAAGAGTTTTTTCTTTTTTTGAATTATCATGTTATTGGTACGAAGTTTCCATCGTCGCTTAACAATGACTAATCTCTGTTGGAGACACAAGGTGGATTCCTCCTTCTCAACCGAATTTTTTCCATATACATGAGCCCGAAATCGAATCTTTGACCACATGCTTATTACACATTTAAATAACTTTTTATCAATTACATTTATTATCAGACATATATGTTGGTCTATATGGTCAATGAGATTATAAGCTAGAGGAGGGGTGAATAGTGCTTTGAAAAAGTTTTTCGGAGTTTTAATAAAAAGTGAATTGAATTAAATTGACTATTGGAAACACGCGTGAACAATCACAACAATAACCAAAAAGATAAAACTATGTGCTAATAAGATTCAATGTAGAATTGAGTGATTCACAGTACAAATCTTATTACAATCAAAACTTAATATGACTTGAACGATTTGAAAAACTTTAGACAATTTCAAAACCAAACCTATATGAAAATATACCAAGTTATCAATCAAAAACACAATGCATATGGAATTGAAGAATTGAATGAAAATTGAACCCAATTGATCTAAGCTAAGTACTAAAACCTAATTCAACGAATTAGGTTAACTTTTAACGAAAAACAACTTAGATCAATACAAGTTTCTATCCTAACAATTATTCAATTAACATATGCAATAATTGAAAATAAAGAGGATAAGGAAGAGAGATAACTCTGATATTTTTATAGTAGTTCGCTCTTTTCGCCCTCGCTAGAGCTACATCTACTCATCCTAATGAAGTACACCTTCACCAAGGTCATCCACTAATAGTAACAATGTTGAATACAAATGTGTTTACAGGAGTTCCTTGAAATTAAACTAATTCTTCACCCCCTATGTAAACAATCCCCCAAAATTCAAATAAACTTTGAATTTGGTGCTCGTTGAATCTTTGAATCCTTGATTACCCGTACACACCTTCAAACTCTTCACTCAAGTCTGCGATGCTATGTCCGGTAAACGAATCCCCTTCGATTGCAAGAACGGTTAGAAAGATCCCCAAGACCTTTGGTGGTGGAATGGGATTATTCACTTCACTTTGGAACCTTGATTAAGCCCAATCAATTTCCTTGAGAGAACCAACTTAAAATTCCTATAACCACCCTAGCAAATCAATATGACTCAATGTACAAAGTGATTCTAAGAAAAAGTGTTTAATCTTGAAGAATTTATGAACAATGAGTTTTTGAGACCTAGAGAGAATAGATGCAAATGATTCAATGCTTTAAAAGTTATGAAAGAGTGAGTATATATAGTAAATGAGGGAATGTGCTAATTTTCGTGCAAAAGTAACTATTTGAATCGATTCACTAAAATCATTAATTGATTCAGACAGCTGAATTGAAAGTCAGAGGAACAATGAAGATTGATGCGATTCAGACACAAACTGAGTCGATTCAAATTTCCCAGGATGAAAATTGATACAATTCATATTAAAATGAATCGATACAATGTAAATCAGAAAGTTTTATTATATGATTCAAATTTGAATGACACGATTCAGGGGTGAATCAATTCAGGATGTATTGAGTCAATTCACACAAAGCCAGAGAGCTTGTGTGATACGATTCAGATAACTGTGAATCGATTCACATGTACAGAACCAGAATTTTGGACGCATGTGAAGTTTTGACACACCTAAAAAGGAACATTATGCCACATATCACTAAGGTGCTTTAACAAGTTCTAATTCTAATCTAAAAGGAGAGAAACAATATGCTAGAAAAATAAACGTGCAACTAAAAACATCATCAAAATAACAGTTGACAAACAAGCTTCAAAATAATTGGATTGTAAATTACTATCAAACATATAACATCTTTTTTTTTGTGGTGGCCGGGATTCGAACCCCGCACCTTGCAAATTTTATGCATTGTCTATACCAACTTAGCTAAACTCACAAGGACAAACAAACATATAACATCTAAATAAATATATCAAAAGCTAAAATCTTTCAATCGAACAATAGATTTTATATATATAACACTCTTTCAAAAAAAAAAATTATAAAATACATATCTAATAAACTATTGTTGAACAGTGTAAGAGGACACCAATGTATTAGAATAATACATTTATAATGTAAATATTTATTCGTTTAATTTATATTTAAATTTTCTTTTCTATACAAGTTTCACGTCCATATAATATAAATTCAATCATTATAATCATTATAAATTCGTTTAATAAATATTTAGATATCAATATAATTTTAAGTAGGATATTCATTTTCATGCAAGGTAAATATTTATTATTTAGTAAAAGAAAAACTCGAGTGGTTTAAATCACAACAATCTTTTTTTGGATATTTTTGCTTTCATGAGATTGCTTAATAAAGCTTATATGCTTAACCAGGCTTCGAGTCTGATAGAGGGTCAAAATAAATCGTAGGTGCAGGTGTTAAGGGCTAAGTATAATTGTGGAAACATTTGTACTCCAAAGATTTCCCTATAGGACCAATTGTTTTAACATTTACAGCGCTATGTCATATGTTTGGAAGAATTTAGGACCGAATATTGCTTGAGTTATTAATAATGGTCATGATGCTTGAGAATCTATTTTCATGCTCAAAATGAGGTTTCAATTCATTGGAAAATACGGTGAGATATATTTAAGTACCTCTGTTAGCGTTCTTTGTGTATGAGGAATGTGGAGCCACCTGGACTCGATACACTCTGTACAAAAAAGGAAAAAGGAGAATGAGGGTGAAAAACTTGTTTAGTGATGTCCTATTCTCTTTCTAATTTCCTTAATGACGAATTGAACCATAATATTGAACCATATTTATATTGTGGCCACAATTGTTGTTACGGACCACAATTTTGATGTACTACAAACACAAACGTCAAACTGCTAATTCATGTTTCTATCTCTTGAAATCTTGTCCCACCCTCCCTCTTTCTCTGTGGCTATTAACCTTCTACAGTTACAATACATGGATGGGTCATGTGTCTGGTATGGTATGGGCAAGTAAACAAACGCTATAACAGCCGGAGGAATCTTCATCACAAGTTGGAAAGAGATATATCACATAAAACTACATTACAATATTATGGGAATTGTTTTATACGCCGTGTGGATTGTTCAACCTGTGAAATTAACCTTTCGGTAGCTATACTCTAATCCAGAAAATAACGATAGGGTCGTAACTTTTTATAAGTTTTGTGCAACGATCCAATAAATCCAAGAGATTTATGAACAATCTATAGAGCAATGTTTCAATATTTTAGAATTCTGCTCTTTACCCAACATTTTTTTGCTCGCTCCCAACTGAAATGACCAAAATACCCCTGCATGAGTTAACTCACGCCACAGACACAATTGCCAAAACTAAGATAAGTTGAATTTCCATACATGGGCATGTTGTTGCAATCATGGGTTGGCTTGACTTACTCCTCTTGTCATCTACCAATTGATTATGTCTATCTATACCTTGTGATGAATTCCACACAAGATTCGACCAGGGTCAAGTCTCTACTGCATCCCATATTTATTTCAAAGATGAACCTTTTTACGATAAACTAATAGAAATTATGAGCAAGAGCAATGTGCCACCTCGATAGGAGAAATGCCAAAATGCGATGCAATAGAAGTCCTTGATTGTGGAGAAACAGACACAATCATCCTTTATTAATATTGGACAGAGTAACGTGAGTAAACTCACGTAGACATCATGAGTTAACTTTTGCAGAGTTTAAAACTAGCGTGAGTTAACTCACGCAGAATTAACATTGGCGTGAGTTAACTCACACAGGGGTATTTTGGTCATTTCAGTTGGGAGCGAGCAAAAAGTGTTGGGTAAAGAGCATAAGTCAATATTTTATGGTCCACATTTGGATCTAGGCCCTTGTGTTTAGTAAGATTAAAATCTAAAAAATTGCTATAAAGCACCCATGGTTTGCTATTAGGCACCTTAATCTAACGAAAATACTCTCGACGGCAGTCAATTACTATTCGCGCTGTTGAACGGTAGTTAACTGTCTTACGCTCACGAGTGGCAGCTAATTGTCATTCCGCACAAATCATATACCAGAGCAAAAAACAGAACCACCACGCGTACATAAAAACTCTCAAACACAAACCATAACACCATTCAAACTCTAAGAAATCAAACTTCATCAAACACAAGCAAGAATCAAGTGTTGAAAATCAATATCCATACACATTGTTAGATTTTGATGTTTGAATTTTTTTTTATTGCCCATATGTTCGGTTTTTTTTAAAAATTGATGACTTTTTGGGTTTTTGAATTTCCAAGTGGTGGCCAAAACACGAAGACTGAGTTTTTGAAACCATGCAGGATTTTCTCTATAACTGCTAGTTAATTGTCATTTCTAACAATGTCAATTAATCATCGCTGAGAGTATTTTGATCATTTTAGGATACCTAAAGAACCATCTTCTAACATCTAATTACCTAAATGGACTGGACTCATTTCCCTACCATGGAGTAGTCCCGATCGGTATCGTCAGAATATGTCTCTATCCTGTCTGTTTCATCCATATTCCATAATAACTATACACGTCTACTAAACCAAACTACACCATTTTCTGTTTTACACCATATACATTATTCAATTTTTTTTTATTGCATACATCATTAACTATACATCATTTAAATTTGATGCACCTATCAGGTCATAAAAACTACAAACCTTATAAAGTTGTAACCATCATCAATTGTTCAAATCAAAATAAAAGTTTCTCTTACAGGATACTAAAATATCCAAACAAATTAAACTATTGGTTTATGCTCTCACTTCTCCCTAACAAGTCTATCTGCAGTTTATTAATTGTATGACCTCCCTCCACTTTGATGGCTAACAAAAATTACAAGAGGACAGCTAGGAAAAAACACTTTAACACTCTTTTTTCACCATTCACTCATTTATCAAATGATATTACGTGAGTCATACCACTTTATATAGGACACGTGAGTTTCATCAAATAAAAAAATGAGTATTAAAAAGAGAGTGTTAAAGTGGATGTTCTTATAATTACTCAAATTACATACTATATTAACTTTTTTTTAGTCAAACTAAATGTCGTGTTTCTTTTCTCTCTCGATTTCTTCTGTTCACATAAAAAATTCATTTAATTCTAGGCTTCACCCTACTTTGAAATTATCCTTATGACATGTACCTTTTCAATAAAGGTCGTGTTATTTTATCAGTGTTTTACATAAATGAGGAGTTTTATTTCTTACCAATGTTTTCAAAACTATTTCCATACTATTATTAGTAAGATTTTCTGCAGGTTTTAAATTTATATCATGATAGAGCGTAGGTACATATATGGTTCATGGTTGGGTATCATGGGAGCAATGAACCTGTTATAGCTTAGATGTTGAGTGGCAAGACTTAATTAACCCTGTTTCTTCCATCAATAATTGACAACAATAGACCATTCTTCAACCTTGTGGTGCACGGCTCGTGTAGTTTTCGCCTCTCCATTTTTTCTTATTTGTGATTCTAATTTCTATATTTCTAAATTCACTGTTTGATATTTAATCCAACTGTGCAGTTTATGCTTTTTTTTATGATATGGCTTGTGAGATGCTTATGTGCCAACTAAGTTGATGACATGGAAGGGAGTTCTTTAATTGAGAACCCACTTAAAAAATGTCTTGCATCAAATTTGGATAGTCTCTTGCGATATTTTTTTTTTAAAAGCCAAATGAGACGCCAAGCCATAAAAAAGGATGAGTGCAATTTCAACTAGGTTGGAACTGGAACACCCCGATTTTTAATATTAGTTTATTAATATTATTATTGACTAATATTAGTATTATTGAATGTTATTAATAGTAATGGTTTATTAGATACTATTAATTTAATTGTCCGTATTTATTTTGAGGATAGGTAATGAGGAAGTCAATGAGTTGCTTAGTCGGTTAAAGAATGGGAGAAAAATAGTGTTTATGAAGAAAATAGTGGTTTAACAAGGATAAGAAAGTAGACTGCAAACATAGGTGTAGTTAGTAAATTGGATAGTGTATTAATGATCTAAGCATAAGGAGGTGTAGACAACAAGGTTGGGTATTTACAAGATAATAGTAACCAAATGAGAGGTGCAGATAGTAAGCTTGTTAAAAAGATTAAGTGAGAAACAAACCCGATTTGTAGTTATAAATAGAGGAGAGCATTAGAGAATTAAGGTTACATAGAAAGAACATAAGTCAGAAAGCTAAAGAAGAAAACTAGGATTAAGAAGCAAAGCAGGCAAAGAAAGAAGAGCATAGGGAGAGATTCAACCGTAGACATTCATGAATTCGACAAACTAGAGGTAAGGGGGGAGTTATATTCAACAAAAAGGGTTGTGTATTCATGTGGGTAGTGAAGGGCTCTTAAGCTTTGATGTTTTAATTATTCTTATGATGAATTCATTGTTTTATTATATCCCTTTGTGTTGTCATAGCTGTGAATTTGATTGTAGTTATTAATTTGTGAATTTGGTGTTGTTGAATGATGATGAACTAATTCCGGTGAGAAGTGTTGATGTGATTAGAGTTGTGAAGGAAAAATTAAGGTCGTGAGACCAATGGTTAGATAATTTGATTAGAGAATTAATCATGAGAGAATATGTTGTGATTAGGTGTAATTAGATGAGAATTAATGTGTATTATAATCATAGAAGATCAGTAGGTAGAATTGTTGAATTAACGTGTAAAAGATGATTGTAATTAGGTGATTTATATGAAAATTAGTGTTTTAATGTTAGGGTAACCTTAGGGTGATGATTAGGGACAAATTTAGTGAGCTCAAAGTCGAAAAACAAAGTTTAGGAAGGTTCCTTAGAGCGAAGTCGCGGCAATACTGCGATTTTTGTCACCTGTCACGTGCGCGCGGTCATGCGCCTACATGGCACGACCCGTGCGCATATTTCTGCCATTTTCTGTGTTTTTGAGGGGGCAGGATCGTGCTCCCTTCCTAGACTTAGAAAAGCCTATTTTTATCCCTCAATTGAGTTCTTAAGGTGTACGATAGGGTCCCGAGGCAACATATCAAAGTACGGAAAGTATATTTAAGTGTCCTAAGAGTGATTTCTTAAAACAATGGTGAGTCCATAACAACAAAGTAGTTCAAGGAGTGCAAGATGATTATAAGATGAGATATGGAGTGATGACTTAGAATAGTTGATGATGATAAAAGTGGATTCCATAGAATAGTGATGAGTCTAAGATAGAAGTGTGTAGGACCAAAATGAACAATTAAAATAAGTAACTGGTTTAAGATGAATGAAGATATTAGATGAAGAGATAAGACGAGCACAGAAATGCTATTGAGGTGTTCGGATTTTAAAATCCGAAAGGCTTTTTCACTAATTTGGATTTTATAATTTGAAATATGCTTATGTATAATCAACAATCAGAATCTCTCCAATTTCAGCAGTTTTGAATTTTTCTTTTAAAAACAACCAAAAAATAAAGTAAAAAATGATAAAAATATGACAAATAAAATGATTATTGTTAAATGAAATATGACATGCATGACGTGTCAATTTACGAGATATTAAATGATGTGTAATTGATGTATTATTTAATGATATGTAAATGATGAGATATTTGACGAAGTTTTATGTAATGATTTAATTAAATGATGTGTATTGTTGATGTGGTTATTTGACATTCATGCATTCATGGTCGAGTCTATTTAACGAAGTGATTTAACGATGGGGAATAAATCAATAACATATACATATGATATCCAAAATATTTGACGAGGAATACGTTTGATACCACATGCATATACGGCCGAGTCTAGGAGCATTGCACACATAATGGTGTTCCTTTGATAAGATGTCAATTTCATGAATGATAATTGCTTTTGTGCAAGTGATGCATGTTCATCTTATGATTGATATATATATATATATATATATATATATATATATATATATATATAATTTATGATGTTTTTTGTATTTAATCTCTGAGTCTATTTATTATGTTTATCCAATCTTCTTATTTTGGATATATACTCACCCTGATTACGGATTCGACGTATGTACCCTTGTTTAGTACAGATATTCAGCAGAGTTTTGACACTTGTAAAATTGTTGTATGAGTCTTGTTATAAAACTGCAGGTCTTCACTCCTTTATATAAAGGTGTGAAAGATACGTTGGAAATTGCCAGCACATCAAATAGAGTCGTTTGAAGCTTGATCAATCACCAATGATATGTTGCCTGATTTGGTTATTGTCCTATAAAGGATCAATTTCAAATCCATTCCAAGTCTGGAGGAACACCATTGCAGGCATAGCTGTTGTTCTTGTACTAGCAGACACAAAAACAGAGTAGTGGAGATAATGGTTGTACACTTCGTACAAATGTCCTTTTTCAACGCTCTCAACTGAATAAGCATCTAATACCTTCAAATTCATTTGAAATAGTCGTTGTTTTATTCTCCCAATCTTCTGCAATGATAGGCATGATTCAATCATCATTTGAACAACATTTGAAGTTCTTCAGTCTTCCAGCTTCTGATGATCTTCAGAACCTCTGATGACGTCAGCTTCTGGTGAACTGCTTCTGAAGAGGTGCTTCTGATGACGTCAG
>Ga0315914_1011404_pt1 | contig 10663 bp, 5 predicted proteins | sample MpolenodulesMG_FD_203920 | JGI IMG/M metagenome (GOLD analysis project Ga0315914, IMG submission 203920) | Medicago polymorpha root nodule microbial communities from Los Angeles, California, United States - elongated nodules | ecosystem: Host-associated > Plants > Roots > Nodule | place: USA... | reverse complement strand
TGTAAAATATTTTTGTTTTGATTTACCCCCAATAGGCCAAACAAAAACCAATTTTATTTTTTATTTCAAAAAAATTTCGATTTTGTTTGGCCTATTAGGGGGTAAATCAAAACCAAAATATTTTACAGGGGGGTAAATCAAAAAATATATTTTACAGGGGAGAAAACCGAAAATGACCTATATTACAGGGGGGTAAAGACCTATTAACCCATAATTATTTTAGTGTTTGAATGTGTGAGATGTTTTTTTTAAGGATCTAAATGTATGTGACGTTGTCATTATAACGGAATGTATCAAAATTGAGACATCTTCAATGTTTATTTTGTTTGCAATTTTATGAATTAAATTAAGTAAGTAAAAACATATTTGAGGACCAAAGTGATATATCCGAGCACCAACATAACTAACTAGATATACACTTATTAAGTGTCTTTTAATATTCATTTTGTAGAAATAGACACTTATTACGTGTATATCTAAAATAAGTGTATATCTAGTTAGTTATGTTGGTGCTCGGATATATCACTTTGGTCCTCAAATATGTTTTTATTTAGTCAATTTAATTCATAAAGTTGCAAACAAAATAAACATTGAAGATGTCTCAATTTTGATACATTTCGAAATTATAATGACTACGTCACATACATATTGATCCTTAAAAAAAAAACTCATATATTCAGAAACTACAATAATTATTAATCTAAATTAAAACAAAAATAATCTCTTAAAAAAAAAGGAATGTGATCTTACTGTTGCAATAGTGACATGATATTCTAGTAATATTGTTGATGTGAAAGTGGCTTAAACTTGTATGGCTAGTATGTGTTGAATTGTTTATTAATTAAAAACACATTGTGCATGGTTTCAATGCATTCGTGAGTTCGCGAGATAAATCTCTCGCGACATATAGCACTACTATTTTGCGTAAGATAAACTTTCACAAAACTTAATGCAAAAAAAAAAAGCCCTTTCTTAAAGTTTCGATCAAGTCACAAATCAAATTCGGTTTAAAATTTGCATATCATAGCAACCAAACCCAAACAAAATTAGAATATCAAATTTTATAAAAGTAGGGTTCATACGAAAATTGGGAAGAACCCTAAAATCCAATTAACCACATAATTTAAAAATTGTAATTTTAATAATCCAATAAATCAAACATGAAGATATGCTCTGATATCACTTGTTGGAAATTATGTCTAAATAAAAACATATTTTATAAAACGTATTAGGAATACCTTGATAAAGCTTTGATGACAGTCCTCTCAACAACAATGATATGAAACTGAGAGGATGTGAACTATTCTGAAACACACAACAAACGGTTAGCGGCAGCTGATTTGGTTCTTCTTCAACCGGTACCTTTATGCCTCTAGTTCTTTTCAAACGGGGAGAAGAGAGAGTTTGTTGTGTATGGTGTATTGCGGACCATAGCCTTTTACAATGTGATGGCCATTAGGGTTTCCCATTATTCCGTTAATGGGTCATCCACACATCCACTCATAGAGTCCATATCAATTAATTTAAATAATTAATTATCCAAATAGAAATCTAATTAGCCTTATTAATTAATTTGATCACTAATCAATTAAGGCTCTATATTGATAAATAACTAATATAATTAGTAAAACGATATTTGCCTACATAATGACATTCGAATATAATTAAATAATTAAATATTCCAACATAATAGTCAATGTCTTCTTTGATTTTATGCTAAATCGTTAATGCCCGGTGCGACTGAAAAAAACTTGTGCACACCCAATATAGGATCTAGGTTTTTTATTTTATATATGTTGAAATTAGATTACGGTTTTTGTTGTCCTCTATGATCATAGCAATGTTGGAAAGTCGCCTATTTACAGGGATCTTAAACATATTGAACCTTATAATTATGCTTACAAAAAAAATAAAATTGTCACAATTTAGAGATTTGGACACCATGATTCAACCCCTAACTCTTGTATATAGAAAAAAAAGTTCAATTAGGGGTTAGAGAACCCATCTTGTGTGTCAAACATGTGTCATGGTGAATACCTGTCGCCGCTAAATGGTAGTGAAAATTTCACATCTATACCAACCATTTTCAATGTGATATAACACTCTCAAAATAATAACGAAATCATCTTTCAATACTTGAGTAGAAATGAAAACTAAGATAAGATAAAATAATAATATTACAATCAAGATAAAAGTTTGAAAAATTATGATCACAAGCAAATCAATGATTACATAACATGCTAAAAACGCGAATTCTAAAGGAAAATGATTTTAGTACATACACGCAGCACGTCGAGAGAGAAATAAACATAACGATAAAGAGAAAAGGATGGTGTTGAATAGGTGTAGAGAAGTTAGAGGTGTCTATGTATAAGAGCTCAATTCTACACCCACTTTCACCCAAGTTTATTGATTAGGTATAAGATTATTTGCAAAGATAAAGAATGGAGATTAATCAATTCTCGTATGTTCTCTCAAGATCAAGAGACGAAGTAATCTAATTCAACATCATTCATCACTCAAAAACCCTTTCATTTCTTTGAAGCTTCTCAACCACTTGACTCATATTAGGCCTAATATCCCTATCTTCCTCTACACAATCTAAAGCAACTTTAGCCAAAACTTCCATCTTATTTAAATCACAATTGGTCCCCATTGCAGGATCCATAATTTCTTCAACCCAACATGTACTCCTCTTTTTCTCTCTTACCCAAGTTATCAACCTTCCATTGTATGCCACTTCTCCATCAACACCTTCTATATTCATCATCGTTGGACTCTTTCCAGTTATCATCTCCAACAATACAACCCCATAACCATAAACATCCACTTTAGATGTTATTGGTAAATTGAAAATCCACTCAGGGGCCATATATCCTCTTGTTCCTCTAATCATTGAGAATTCTGAATTATTATTAAGAGTGTTTCGGGTTTTCAGCTTAGACAATCCAAAATCTGCTAACTTGGGCTGAAAGTTAGAATCAAGAAGTATGTTTTGAGGCTTTATATCACAATGCAAAATCCATTCCAAACATTCTTCATGTAGATAAGCTAGAACTTTAGCTGTTCCTAAAGCAATATCATACCTTTTACTCCAGTCAAGTGTGTTAGTTTTAGATGAAAGATTTTTAGCTAAAGATCCATTTTCCATGTACTCATATACCAGAAGCCTATGCTTACCTTCAGCACAATATCCCCATAATTCAATCAAGTTCATGTGGTTAAGTCGTCCAATGATGCTTACTTCAGCAAGAAATTCTCCTTCTCCTTGTTGAGCTTCATTTAATCTCTTTATTGCTGCATGTCTTTGATCTGACAATGTACCTCTATATACAATCCCTCCTCCACCTCTTCCAATCTCATTACTGAAATTCTTTGTTGCTATCTTCAACTCGGAGTAACTATATCTTCTGAATCCCAATAATGCATGATGATAGTTATGTTGATCTCCACTAGAATTTTTCTTGGTCTTAATTAAAAAACCACAAACCGCAACAAAGAAAAAGGATTCTAAACCACCAACTGTAATTGAAAGCCACAGAAAAAACCTAACCAAATGACTTGTTGGTTTTATAACATAGTCCTTGTGAAGCTGCACAAAGCAAACACGGTCTGCTACACTCATATAGTCTTCTTTAGAGAAGTTATTACCTTTTGGATGTCTCAAGTATGTTGTTCCTACAAAACTTGGTGAGTGCCTCCCATTTAACAATTGTAGCTTTGTATAACATTTGAAGATATTTTGACCCTCTTCATATGAGTATTGGAATGCCGTACAATTACAATGTTGTAAACATAAACTCTCACAATTTTTGTAGGTACTATTTTGAACAAAATTACTGTCATAGCCGTAGAACTCGAAACCATTCAATTTTAAAAAGGTAGACTCACTTCTATTACAAGTAAAATCAAACATAGGTTCACAACCAGAAGAGAAATCACTATGGTTCTTCACTTTATACCCTGGCAAACAAGAGCATTTCTTACCCTTTTTTGGATCATAGCTGCAAGTGCTATTTTCACCACAAACTCCATGAATGATGCAAGTGTCAGATATGACTTGCCATGAAACATACCAATTTGTTGACAAGTTTTTTCGACTGTAAACTCGAACATTACCATCAGAATCCATGGTTAATTTTCTTCGCATAACCATACCATAATCATAAGTGGAAAAAAATGTAATTATCAGATGATATGAACTTTCCAAGAGAATCCAACAATGCAATTCTACTACTATTATAATTGGATCTTCCAGCTTGCCAACTTAACAACAAAGAAGGTGGCCAATATGTACTTGAAACATCAGGGCCATCATAATCGAGACGAATAACATTGTTATCATCAAAGAAAAACTTATAGAAGCCAGAAGAATGATTACTTTGGCTTCTTGAAGAAACAAGTTTTATGTATCTAGTGAGAGGTTGGTTAGGAAGGAGAGTATTTGTTGGAAAATCATAGCTTTGCCACAAGATGGTAGTTCCTTGAAGCTCACGTAACACAAGATTACCATCTTCTTTGAGATACAACTCTAAAGAAGCATTTGATGCCGTGTTTGAAGACCAAGTGTTGTGTTGACCCGCATCAAACAAGAGGATGTTACCTGTGTTTAAGAGGAAAAGCTTTGAGTGCTTACCTGTTGGAGAATAGACGTAGAAGATCAGGAAATCATATATCTAGAAGGATAGCATTTTATTATTGATATCCTGATATTAAGTTGTTATATTGGGTCTAACTCATCCTTACAAAACTAGTTTATAATATGAAATGTGTCATTCTTTATGAACTCTAGTTAGAGCACGCAGGGACAGACCTAAAACTTCTGTGTAGTGAGGGCACTATTTACTTATAATTTTAGAATATTAATCAAAAGATGACAAATCATTTTTTAATAGTAATAATATAAGTAAAATATACTATATATATAGTGATTGGGCAATCGTTAGTTAAGCAAAAGGCACATAGATGCTTGCGTATTGTACATATTATCGCATAAAGTGGAGGTGAATAATAAATCTATTCATGACACCTATATAAGGTATCCATAAAATTGAAATTGTTGTGCACGGGTAGAGAGACGGAATCATTTAGAGACGGGTTATTCCATCTCTAACACTAAAATTCTATCTTCAAAATCGTCTTTATTTGAGATGAAATATTTTTCGTCTTTAATTTTCTAGCAGAATGAGGGCCCTTATCTACACAATTAAGAATGTGGGTCCATCCTTGAGAGTACGTGTATATAAGTGGTGGGCGATCAAAAACGTTAAACTCTAATAATATATTAAGATTTTATTTTGGGTTAATTTATCTTTACAAAACTGATTTAAAATTAAGGAGTGTCACTCTTTATAAACTCTAACAAATCTTATCTTTGATCTATGTGAAACTTGATTTTTCTTATTTTTTTGGTACAAGGAACTTGATATTTCTAATTATAGAAAGAAGATTGTAGGTATGCAATTCTCAAGTAATGCTTTCCTCCCTACAAAGTATTGAGTACATTGAGGCTAAAGGGATCATATTAGCCGTATATCATATTAACTGTTTTTTTTTTTTAGAAATATTTTTTTTTAAGAAGTTAAATTAGCTCATCCAAGTTGACATCGGTGAGAAGACCTCAAAGAGGAGCAAACTCTCGGGCCCCAAGCCAATACCTTTTTTTTGTAGGAATATTTTTTTTAAAAAAGTTAAATTAGCTCATCCAAGTTGCACACATCACTCATTTATAATTTTTTTAAAATAATAATACTTCATAAATACTCGATCATTACGACCTAGTTTCTAAAAAAATTACTAAATGTGTCCCACCAAAGATTTATATTATTACATTTTAATATTTTAAAATTTTGGGACCCGCTATGAGGTACTATATTTTGTAAAATGAAGAATCTCTCGTTGGGGATGGTCTAACATGCCATGATTGAAAAGTCTGATTGTTTTTCAAAGACACTAATTATTTTTAACATAAATGATTTTGAACACATAAAACTGGACAAAAATACAACATGAGAGTATTTTTGAAATTTCAAACTCAAAAGTAAAGGCAGTTTTGTAAAAATCCTCACCATCAAGTTGTCCTCATGAATCTGTTCAGATCTGACCTCACATTTACCCTCGTCAATTTTTCAAGCCAATTACTTATATTTTAAAAAAAAATTTGTCTTAAATTTGTTTTTAATCCCTTTCAAATTTTAAAGTTTTATTTTTTATGATCATAAATACATTTTTAAATTATTAATCCCCGCAATAGTTTTCATGAATAACTTAGTTTAATTGCAATAGGGACTAAAACTGTAGACAAAAAATATTCTAAGAACCAAAAGTCGATTTTTTTCCAGGGACTAAATCATAGACGTATTTAGTCACTTACATGACGAAGGAAATCAATGATAAGATATTTGGACTCAAATAAATAGTTAAATGCTTGTTATCTGACTCTTGATATGGAGAAAAATTGATTGATAAAATCTATCTTATGTGTTCAACGTATTTTCCAATTGACATTAGTAATGGCTACACGAGGATTTTTATTTTTTTTTGACAAATGGCTACCCGAGGATGAAAACTTTATAACGATGATATGATAGAGAGAAAAAAAAGTGTCAGTAGTGCTATATACAGATTGGTGGTTGTTTAGAGTGAAACCTGCATATATTATGTGAATAACAATACGTCCCGTAAGCATAACTTAGTTGGTATAGACATGTATTATTATATGTAGGGGTTAGGGTTTGAACCTCGAACACCCTACTTATTCATATTGAAAAATATAAATTCTAAACACTAGATTACTTAAAAAAAAAAAATATATACTACCTCCCGCTCCAACGATATTAGTTATAGCAGCAAAGAAAAATCAAGCATTATCAAAAGTACACGTACCCTTCATAGGAACTTATTTTATATAAATAAGAGTAAATAAAAAATAAAGGTTTAATTTCAATATAGCCCATCCTATTTTATCCCGTTCAAGAAAATTTTATTTTATATTAAAATTGAACTTTCAAATCCCTTAATTATCATTCTTCAAAAAAAAATCCCTTAATTATCATATTTGTTGCAATTTTGTCCAAACTCATGGTCTTGTGTTTGGTCCACCTCTTTGTTGTGGGGGGACGACTTGGGTCACTACAAGAATTTAAGATTTTATCGGCGGACACAAAATTCAAAAATGGGATGCTGCTATTAACTTCATCCCTCAATTATCTTAAACAAAATTTTAAAAATTTTACAATAATTTTTTTAAAAAATATTTATATCTTAAATTGTTATTTGTCAAAATTAAAAAAATGGGATTTACTAGGAACATTACCGGCGGTGTTGGCCACCACAAACGTTAAAACAGCCGTCGAAAAATTTCTTGAGCTTTTGACCGCTTGTAATTTTAGCCGGTAATATTCCAAGTTTTTTTGTAAATGGAGATATGGTGTATTTGTAATTCATGTAGTACATATACCGAATATATAATGAAAACTATCTTTCAGTATATTGTTGGGTTGGATTTTTCTTTCCAAGAATACTCTTAATTTTAAATCTATGGAGTAATATATATATATATATATATATATATATATATATATATAAAGAAAACTACTTCTTTCAACACACTTTTGGGTTGAACTTTTCTTTCCAAAAATATCCTTAATTTTAAATACAAATAACACATGTAACAAATATATAACAATAAATTTAATTTAAGGAGAAAACTCAGACACAACTCCTTATGAACTGTTCTTACTGTTAGCCAATTATAACATAACAAGTGGATTACTAACTCATGTCACCAATCGTCCACGTTAACCCTCTTTTACCTCCGTAACCACATATCAAACTCACAAAAAACTAGCACAAAACAAAAACTCATGTTACTTTTTTATCAGCCGCTTTTATGTTGTACATGTGTTACCCTCACAAAAAAAAAAAAAAGATGTACATTTGTGTTGTTCCCATCAATACAATCGATAAAGATTGCCAAATATTTTCATATCTCTTACACAAAAAACAGTATTTCCATATTATTTTATTAATATTATTATTTTATTTTATTAATATAAGTTACTCTTCATTAGCCTTTGATCAATTCTAACAAACGTGAGCAAAAAATAATGGTAAAGATTGGACTTTAAATCCTCTAACAAAAAGATTAGTAACAAACGTGAGAAAAAAATAATGTTAAAGATTGGACTTTAAATCCTCTAAAAAAAATATTAGTAACAAACGTGAGCAAAAAATATTGTTAAAGATTGGACTTTAAATCCTCTAAAAAAAGATTAGTAACAAACGTGAGCAAAAAATATTGTTAAAGATTGAACTTTAAATCATCTAAAAAAAAGATTAAGACTCAAAATATTTTAGAAAAAGATTTGTTAGCACTATATTAAATATTAAATATTAATAATTTGGGTTCTCACAGTTCATAGTTCGTTCCCGCATTGTTTTGTTTTTCTCAACCTCTCTCACCCCCGTGCATCAGAATTCAGAATTAAGCTGTAAGTTTTTTTTTTCTTTCATGTTACAACTAATCAAAGTTGATTAATTTTATGGATTATTTGACTTTGTTGGTTTATAAGTGATTATGATTCAAATTGATTACGATTAATTTCAAAGATTATTTGACTTTGTTGGTTTATAATTGCTTATACTACTATGATAGCGTGACTTTTTTTTTTATATAAAGAGAACTGTGATTTTTTTTAATTATTAAATAAATCATTATTTTGTTTAAAGCAATGTTTCTTTTACATAACATGTCATTTATACATTTATGTTATGATGTTACTAATTACTAGAATAAACAATAAAAGATCATTATTTTATCTTTATTTTATATGCAGGCAAACTAAAATATGTTAAGTTAGACACATTTGACAGAACTTCGTAATCAAACATCATGTCCTACCAATTGCGCAATACTCATGAAAATTTTCATTTCATTACTCTAGGCAAATTATATTAAATTGTAAATTTGCATGAATTTTAACATTACGTACCGTTTACAGGTTGTTCACGGTTTGCCATCCAAACAATATTGGCTGGGTTGGGACTTTGATTCTGCATCTCTGTGAACCATATGGCGAATGAAAATGCGTTGTCGCCAATTTGATAGAAGCCAGCAGAGAATGTACCCTTTAAAGAGACAATTACATCTTCTGTATGTTTCTCTACTGAGAGAGAGGATCCTTTGATCAAAGATGATATAGAGGATGAACAATGGAAGGGAAATAGCAACAAGACTACCAAAATATGTGAAATTGTGTAAGCCATTTTATTAGTTAATTATTGTTGTTGCAATTGCAATTGCAATGTAAGTATATATAGTGTGTATGAGTGTATGCTTTATTTGTTGAAGGTGATGTCCATTTGTAAACATAGGAACAATATTCCAAGTGAGGACCACAGGACATTGCTTCGTGTAATGTCGTGTTTGAAACTTTCAATGCTTGACGCGAGTCTTTGTGGTGGGATTTGGAGGTCTAGCACTAAGGACTAATAAGGAGTATGGGGTCGTCCATAACTTGTAATAAGGACTAATAAGGAGTATGTGGTCTCCATATATAGTTGTATTGTATATTATTATTTTTTATATTTTTTGGTAGGCACGAGTAGTTAATTATTAAGGTCTTGCTAAATTTTAAGTAGAAAAAATTACTTTTTAAAAACATTGAATGCATCATTTTCAAGAAAACAATCATCTAAGAAGAGGAGGTGGGATATGGCAGGAGCCCCACGACATATCCGAGTGTCTGAAATAGTACCCCTATTCTCTGCATACGTAATAAACGAAGTTAAACCTTCCGCACAAAGAATAAAAAGATACGGAGAGAGGGGGGTCCCCTTGACGGAGGCCTCTACCTGGGATAACAGGTCCAACTGATTCACTATTAACAAGAACAGTATAATCTACCGATTCTACACACATACTCATCCAGTGAATCCGCCTATTATCGAAACCCATTTTGATCATAACCTCCTGGAGGTAATCCCAATCCATTCTATCATAGGCTTACTGATATCAAGCTTTAAAGCAACATAACGATCATTACCTCGAGTTTTGGTTTGCATAAAGTGTCTTACCTCTATTGCGGCCATAGCATTATCAAGAATAGAACGACCAGACACAAAGGTTGATTGGTTGTCAGAAATGCAATGGGGAAGAACAACCTTCAATCAGTTAGCAGGAACTTTTGATATTAACTTATAAAGAACATTGCAAAGCGCAATCGGACGCCAATCCTTCATACAAGTTTGCATGTTGCCTTTAGGAATGAGAGCAATATTTGTCATATTTAAATCTGGAGGAAAATGGCATGTATCAAGCCAAGCACAACATTCTTTAAAAATACCATCCCTAAATAAATTCCACAAATGTTGGTAAAAGCTAGGGTTATCATCACTACATAAACCAAAATGTACGTATAATTTATGACTAATGCTAATGCATGTCAAGGCTTTGATTATAAGTTTTATTTCATTCTTTAACACTTACTGTTGGTTCCTTTTGGCATTTGACTTTTTCTTTAATTTGGACTTTGATTCTGTGAGCATTTAATTAGAGCATTTTTATCTCAGTTTAAAAGGTTAAATAAAACAAAAGTATGATTTTTCTTGTCGTTAATCATATCTGAATAAATTTACCAAGACATGCGGAAAAACATTTGTA
>Ga0315914_1011402_pt1 | contig 10664 bp, 5 predicted proteins | sample MpolenodulesMG_FD_203920 | JGI IMG/M metagenome (GOLD analysis project Ga0315914, IMG submission 203920) | Medicago polymorpha root nodule microbial communities from Los Angeles, California, United States - elongated nodules | ecosystem: Host-associated > Plants > Roots > Nodule | place: USA... | reverse complement strand
TGGATCCTTGACCCCATCAACGGTTACTCTGTTCGAGGGACCTATCAGTACCTCACGTCACCTGCTTTACCTGTGGAGCGGGGCTTGTCCGACATGGTGTGGCTGAAGCATGTTCCTCTGAAGGTTTCAGTGCTCGTATGGCGACTTCTTCGGGACAAATTTCCGACAAAAGACAATTTGGTCCGTAGAATGGTCCTTCAGCATGCTGACACCGCTTGTGTTGGAGGTTGTAGTTGCATGGAGTCTGCGGTTCATTTGTTTTTGCGCTGTGACATATTTAGCAGCTTGTGGCATCTCATTTATCAGTGGGTTGGTATTTCTTTTATTCCCCCTGCATCGGTTGCTGATCATTTCCGTCAGTTTGGTTAGTTGGCGGGTTTACCACGTTTTGCTCATTCATACTTCCAACTGATTTGGCATACTTCTGTCTGGGTCATTTTGAAGGAACGAAACAACAAGATTTTTCAGCACAAAGCACAGGATTTGACACAATTATTAGAGTCTGTTAAGCTGATGTCTTTTTTATGGCTAAAAGCAAATATGCTTACTCCTGCTTTCAGTTACAATGACTGGTGGCGGCACCCTTTTTTATGTATGGGTGTTAGGGTGTAGTCTTTCTTCCGCTTTATTTTTTCCTTGTGCCCTATGGTAACATACTCTTAACATTGTATTCCTTTTGAGTGGTTCTTTTCGGCACACCTTGTGCGACTTGAGCCACTCTTGTTGAGTTATATTTCATTTTGGTTTCTTAAAAAAAAAAACAATGAACATATCTTCTGGTGTTGGCTTTAGTTTATATGATTTTCCACATTGGTGAATAATACATTGACACATCTCGTTCCAAATATTAATTTCTTTCGAACATATGGATGTTGCTAATTGCTTCGAATTAATTACCAAAAAAATTTGACAAAATATAAATGTTTTAATAGGTATTAACCAATCTGTATGATGGATAGAATATAATATAGTGCAACAACAATAAATAATAAATAAATGTGGGGGTTTCACATTTAAAATAAAATAAAAATGTGAGATTTGTTTTTACCTACAGCTAGTGGAACTGTAGGTAAAACATCTACAGACGCACAACTCAACCTTAGGTGAAAGTACCGTCCGTAGGTATAGCATGCACAGACAGACAGAATTCCGTTGCAACTCGCTAGGCATAGTGCATGGCCAATGTGGCCGTTGATTAATGTTTTCGCTACCTATACCCACGGAAATTGGTCTATAGTGACGGTTTTCGCCCTTCACTAAAAGTCAAGTTCCTTGCAGTGAAATAAAAAGATAGAACTTGACAAAAATAAAAAAAGTTAGATTTTTTGTTCCAAGCAGAATTATTATTTTTTTTAGAAAGAAAAGAAGAAGATTTTTTATTGTAAATTACATTCAGCCTTTAAAGAATTTGATTGTTGATCAATATTCTAACTAGGTTAGTTTGCACGCATTGTTGGTGTAATACTTTTTACATTGACAATCAATCACTATTCACTATTTGTATGATTTTTAAGGTAAATATGATTGAAGATAAATATTTTTTAATGATTCAAGATTGTGATTGGCCATTGATATAAAAAAAAAACAAAATGCACCACAAATGCATATTATGAATATAATGATATTACTTTCTTCTTTGGAAAGAAAACCAAATCGATTAAAACAGGCCCATATCCAGGGCAAGAATGTTTGCCAAATTGATCTATATCCTCTCTTAAGAGAGTCATTACAGAAGTCATTAGACTGGGAATTATATTCAACAATGGATTTCCTAGTATTTAGAGACAACGCGAATTCTAGGGCCATGAAAATCCCCAGAGCCTCTGCTGTTATAGCATCTTTAAATCCATTTAAAATTAAAACCCTAGCCGTACGTAGCTGCAATAAATTCATCATCCTTGTTTGTAATAGCAACAACACATAAAAACAGTTCTTTTACCTTTATAAGGGTTTAATAAGAACGAAGTTGGTTCAGAATGAAGCTTGGATGGGATTTGCACAAATGTGTTCAACGAAAAAGAAGTGTATTATGACTTATGAGTACTCAATCAAAAACCTGCAATTAACGTTTATTTTTCATGAAATGTGAGACTTTTCCTCACTTATATAGCAACAAGAAGGTATTTCAAATTCATTATCATAGCAAAATAAAAGATGATAGTAAATCTTTTGTAATAAAAGTTATCACATAAAAAAAAAGTTGATCACATAAAATAACAATATAAAAAAGAGGTGGACAATATTATTATATAAGTGATTTTTTTCTCACTTATCATGCAATTAATTCAAACGGCACGGTAAAATATATGATGTTTGGAATGTCATTATATCATGTAAACCCAGTTGCATGATATAAAAAGTGTTCAATAATTGGAAAAAGATAAAACGGGATAGACACAAAACCACAAGCCCAAGAGACCTGCTTAACACACATAACAAAAGAGTTTTGAGGCAACTTGCATTGTAAAGTAAGCAATTATCCATCTATGTTTTCTTCCTCATCTTCATCAACTTCTAGCGCTGTCTGCTTGCAGATTGGACAGACATTCTTCAACTCCAACCACTGTTTGATGCAGTCAAGATGAAAGATATGCACACAATCAAGTCTACCAATTCTCTCTCCCGCCACATAGTCCTCCTATCTGAAGAATTCATTAGCCTCATATATCTTAATTGCCTTGCATCGCGAACTGGGCTTCTCTCCTCACTGTTTAGCCAATTTCCTAAACGAAATTGATGTGCCATTCTAGCTTCTTACCTGCATGTAGGCCACAATAACAATTATATATATACACATATATCAACACAAACATAGTCATGTGATATTGTCATAACGCTAACGGTGGCGATATGTAGACACCAGTAATAATGTGATAAAATGAACCTACTCGCATATATAGATGAACGTCGTGTTAAACACTAATATGTCACTGAATATTTTTGATCTGAAGTATATAAAAACATGATATCCTTTGTGTCTATCCTCTTTCATCATGATAATTTTAAAAATCCAGAATAAAAATATTGTTTTCGGATTATAATAGTTTTTGACTTAGTTTTCTGATTATAATGAGAATAAGTATAAGAGTAGGTGTGTGCATAAAATTTCGAACATAGAATATGTGTAAATCTATGAATTTTTAATTTATTTTCACAAGTAATTAAAGCCCAAATTGTAGAACATCAAAATCACACACATCAAAATTAAGGGTTTGAAAATAAGATTAAATGGCCAATCAATTAGCTGATCAAGAAACCAAAGAAGAAGGGGCATAACATAAACACCTGCACATATACACAAGATTGAAAAAATAGATTAACAAAAATAACAAACATGCATAAACCAAACTCAACCTTAAAACTCAAAAATGAACAAAATCAGGTGGTGGTGTGACACATATATACATACACTATTGTAATATTATTATATTCATATCCAATAATTGATTTCATAGATGAATATAATAGTTCAAGAGTATATACCTAAGTAAATGAGTGACTACTACTGCTCAATCACACTGATTGTATCTCTCGCACTCTACTCTTTTCTCTATAAGCAATATGAAAGGTAAGAATGACATAGAGAGCTTCAATATATTGAGAAAAATTGAGGGTCACTATCTAGACTGATACATTATTTTTAATTCATTTTTTAATATTTATATAAATACATCCCCCCGTAATAATAAAAAAAAAAAATCTCTATCTATAATATTTTGAGGTAGCAGTCCTTCCTTGCACCTCTTTTTTTGGTTAAAAAAAAAATCTCTATTGTAAAACTTTTATTTTCTTGACAGAAAAATACTTTTTTATTTCTCATATAACCGTTACCTTTTTAATATTAGAAAAAAATTGACAAATAAAAATATTAGGAAAAAAATAATCATACCATATAAATCAGTCAAATACATATAATAGCATTTATAATTTTAAAATATTAAAAAATAAATTTTGACCGAATAAATACTTTTGTATTTCTCATATGACCGTTACCTTTATTATATTAGGGAAAAAAAATAGACAAAAAAGAATATTAGGAAAAACATAATCATACCATATAAATTGGTCAAATACATATAATAGCATTTATAATTTTAAAATATTAAAAAATAAACCTTGACCAAAAAAATACTTTTTTATTTCTCATATAACCGTTACCTTTTTAATATTAGGAAAATAGATTTGACCAAACAAAATATTAGGAAAAAAATAATCATACCAAATAAAATATTAGGGAAAAAATAATCATACCAGATAAAACAGTCAAATACATATAATAGCACTTATAATTTTCAAATATTAAACATTCATAAAACAATATCTTAGAATATAAATATTCAAAAAATAATAATTGGCAAAGGGTAAAATATATTTAATATAGGTAACACTGATGATCATTTGACTACCTTTGTCATATGAAATTGAACTTCATTTCTTGAGGTTATATGAGGGATATCATTTTCTTGGAAAACAATGTTTGTTCCTCAGAAGACAACATTTTTCTTGTAGTGTAAATGCATCAATATTTTTCAATTTTTTTTAGAGTAAACTACACTCTCCTTTCATAAGAGTAGCTTGAATTACACTCTCCTCCCTTGAAAAGTAAAATTTATACTCCCCTCCCCTATGAGATGCTTGAATTACAACCTCATCCCTTAATAATTAAATATGCACTACAAGTTAATCTATTTTAGAATAAATAAATATTTTATGATATAAACTAATTTTGAACCACCATTTAAGAAAAATAAGTTAATTTCTTTATACTTTAAATATCAATGATAATTAAATTTAAATATTTTATAATTTAGAGTAAAAAAATCATTTTTAAATAACTATACTTTATCGACTCTAGCAATTTTTCACATATTTTAATCTTATTTTAAGTTGTTTCATATTTTATAATAGGGTTTAAACTATATGTTAATGAAATTGTGAATAAATTATAGCGAAAAATATGTATTTAGAGTTTGGTTATATTAAAGTAGACTCGCAATACTATTTTTCTTCGAAATTGATTTCCATGTTGCGTGACGTGCAACTCAATACACACTTTGTACAAAATCCAGTTCTTGTACACTTAATCCTTTTCATTGGATGAGCGGTGCACAGCTCCTAGCATGCATCACACATGAGACAATAGCCTATCCTTCCTCAATTCTTCATCTCTTGTCCCATTCCTCGTCACTGAAACGTTTGTTGTGACTATACCTCAAGAAATCACTTGATTAATCTTGCAAATAGCATAACACGACCACTGAGTTGTCTGGTTTGGGTGATTTAATGTGGTTCAAGGCTTCGTGCTTTGAATTACTCTGATGCTCATCCATTTGAATTATAACTTTGTTAAAAAAAAAAGACTCTAAAATGCTCCAAAATGATGTTAAAAAGACTATATGACTGACTATCATCACATACATCCCCCCCACTTGAACTTTTGTTTGTCCTCAAGCAATACACTTGCAAAATTAAAATTCGAAACTAAAATAACAATTTTCCCAAAGTGATAAAAAAAAAAAAAAAAATCATTATCTGATGCACCAATAGAACCACCGACATCAGAGTGCACCAAAACAAAGAAAAAAAGTATACATGAAATCCTAGCAAGTTTCACGCATTCACTGCAAAATATTCTAATTATTATTGATGCGGTAATTATGAAAATGCAGCATCTAAAATTTTCAGTTGCATTATTGATTTGTAGAGCATTAAATTAAATAAGTTATACAAACCAAAATGTATTATTGATTCAATGTGAAGGCTATATCGTATAGAAGGCGCTTAGCAATATTGTTAGTGTGCTTGATCACAAGCTCACTTTGGATATGTTGAGGAGTGAAGCAATTCTTAAGGGGGTGCTGGATTCTCGAGCGTTGGTACTCTGCTAGAAAAGATAAAATTAGTGTTCATTTATATTTGAAGGAAGACATGAATCATCGCATGAGTTAAAAGCAATCACATAAATTTTAACACTACATTTACACCAAAAATCTCAATACATCGGCTATATGGAGTCTCAGACTTGATATATATCAACAATCCCTCTCTAAGTTGTTTGTATATTGTATCTTTATTTAAAACCTAAACGCATGAGGTTTATGGATCATCTCACTAATATATCAACATCTACTTTTCAATCCAATGTAAAACTTATAACTCACTTGACATGCCATTAATCTTCGGTGTGGGTTCATCCATTCATTTGAGTATACTCCCTCTCAAATAGAGAAAGTTTTTGCTTTCACATACACTTTAATCAAATCATCGACTCTAATATAACCATTGGATCATGAAGGAAGTCTGGAACAACATATTAGAATTTAAACAACCACACAACAGGTTTCATTACTACATCTTTATCCAAAAATTTAAGATATTAGATATACAATATCATCTCATTTGTATGTTGCTCAGCATCCATTTTTCATAAAATATGACTCTTCATCACACTTGATAATATAAACAAGAAGGTATTTCAAGTTCAGCAATGTAAAGTAAAAATGATAGAAAATCTTTTGTAACAAACTTGATCACATAAAAGAGTAGATAGCATAAGATAACAATATAAAAAAGAGGTGAGCAATATTATTGTCTAAGTGATTTCTCTAACTCACTTATTATGCAACTGATTCAAACAAAACGGTAAAATATACATTGTTTGGGATGACTTTTCATCATGTAAACCAAATTACATCATAAAAGAAATCCTTCAATTATTAAAAAGAGATAAACAGGTTAAGAAAACATCATCCGAAGAGACATTCTTAATACTGATAACAAAATAAAGTTTTGAGGCAACATCAAGCAATTATGCATCCTTATCTTCATCAATTTCCAAAGTTGTCTCCTTACAGATTGGACAAACATTCCTCAGCTCCAACCATTGTTTGATGCAGTCAAGATGAAAGATATGCATACAATCAAGTCTTCCAATTCTCTCTCCCTCCACATAGTCTTCCTAATAAACATAAAAAATGGACAGATTAATGAGACTTGAACATGCTCATATATTAGGATTTTAATATGTAATTCACCTCATTCGTACAAAATCAGCTCGATAGAATAGCAGTGTCAATTTAATGAAATAAGTCTCCGTGAGTTTAGCTCACTTGGTAAGAGATAATGTATAATATATGCAGGGATCGGGGTTTGAATCTTGGGCACCTCCACTTATTCCCCGTTAAGATGAATAGCAGTGTCAATTTTTTATTAAGATAAATTGGTCTCACCTGGCATATGGTGCAGGTTTGGTTCTGGGTGTTTGTTTCATTAGGGCAGAACCGGTAAGTAACCTGTTGGATATGCCTGAGGATTTCCTGCTCTGTAATTCCCATTTCACTTTCAAGGGCTTCAGTTATCTGTATTCATTATTTTCAATTGAATACGATCTTGTAATCCTTTCTTAAGATAAACTCTAGCTAATTGTTTATAAAATTCAGCAAACAATGTGAAGAAAAAAATAAGACATGTAATAATTAACATAACATTTACCTCGTCCTCACTAGTCTCTGAATCATCAGTTAGTTCTAGAGATTCATTTGCCAATGCCTGTGTGACATATATTTGCAAAATACATGAAAATGAAGTAATGTGAATTTTCACTAGTAAAGAATATGTCATTCCTTGCCAACCACTAAAGACTTTAAATCAATACCCCCTCCGGTCTCAAATATAAGAAAAGATTTCTTTTTTAGGTTCATTGAATAATTAATGTATATGTTTTTACAATGTAAACCAGATACATTAACTACTCAATGAACCTAAAAAATGAATCTTTTCTTATATTTGAGACCGGAGAGAGTATAAGATAAATTTGTTGTAGGGAGCTAAAAATTTGCTGCACTGTAAACCCAACTACCAGATTTTACTCATGAATGCTAAATTTTAATAAACATATTTATCAATTAAGATATATAGATTTCTATTAACAACTAACAGATACACTTTTCATCATTTCTAATTCTTTGTAATATTAAATATGCACATGTTGCAGAATAGTAACACTAGATTACTACAAATTTGTATTCAATAAATAACCTAAATAAATAATATTAGAATTTAGGTAAATATAAATCAATACACGCCGCTTATAAACATTTTCTCATGACATATTTATTTTATTCAATGTGAAACTCTTCGCGCACACTATCACACCAATAACTAGTCACCTGAAGTGTGATCTGGATGGTTCAATTGTGATAATCGAATAGCAAGAGATATTGAACTAAACTAACATATTTTATTTTCATCTAATTCATCTTTACAAAATTGGTTTGTAGGGTGACCTTAATAGACTCTTAACAATTAAATCAGTTAAAATATTTTGGATAAAAACATATTACCTCTGTCCCTAAAATATAGGAGCATTTTGCTAAAATTACGGGAATCAAGAAAGTTGGTTGTAGTACTCCCTCTGTCTCACAATAATAGCCTCTTTAGCATTTTTCTTCTTTTTCTCAAAATAATTGTCACTTTACAATACCGATGCAACATTTATTATTATTTTTTCATCATTATATCCTTATTTATTGAATTTCATCCAACTTAACTACTCGATTAACCACAATTAATAAGGGTATTTTGGTAAATGATATTAATTTTATCATTGAAATCAACACAGTTAACCATTTCCTTAATAATTGTGCATAACCCTTAAACGACTATAATTTAGAGACGGAGAGAGTATTAAATTTGTATATAATTACTATTGCTTTTACAATTTCATCCTTAAGAGAGAGTTAATTTATGTTTTAAACATAATATTTATTGTTGGTTGAAGAAAAAGATGCAAAATAAATAAGGGTAGGTTGGTAAAGAAATAAGTAATGTATATGGAAATATTAAAGGGGTCTTATAAAAAGAGAAAAAAAATTCTCAAAAGAATCTTATAATTATAATTAGGGGTGGAGATAGCATCAATTAAGATAAATTCCTAACAACTTAATTATATCAATAAAAGACACTTCTTTTTTAGGGATCAATAAAACACACTTATCATTATTTCCAATTCAATGCAATACTAAATTTTCACATCTGTACATATAGGAACAAAGTGAACACACTATGTAACTACAAATTAAACGCTACTATCACTTATTAGTTTCGACCAGGAATCAATGGTAAATAAATCAAGAATATTTGAAAATTAAGCACATTATAAACAGTAAATTAATTGATAAGTATCCTTAACCAAAAATATTCACAAGTAATTAAGAAAGTATATATACCTCTTCCGTGAGCCTATTCCTCGCTGCCCAAAGATCAGGAACTGGATTCTGTGACCTTGTCTGCATACGACGAGGAGGGTTTGGCCAGTAATTTCTTGGTGATGGACGCATGTACCCACGAGGAGAGTTTGGCCGGTCATTACTCGGGGATGGATTTGAAGGCGGTGGTGATCGTGGTGGTGATGCAGAACTACTAGGCCTCTCTTGATGGGCCATTCTTTCTTCCTACCTGCATGCATGCAATAACAACAACTATATATTAACATAAACATAAGCATAAGATGCTAACGCTAACATGTAGACATCGATAATAATTTGATAAAATGAAAGTAATTGAAAATAGATGATTGTCGTGTTGCTGGAATGTAAACATAGTTAATTATTAGCTAAAAGGTTATAAATATAAAATGAAGTTTTTACACACTATTCTTTTGCTTACATTTTTTTTAGGCTTAATTGCACTTTTGGCCCTTTATCTTTTCAAAAGTTGCGATTTTGGCCCCCTAACTAATTAAAATACAAAACAGCCCCCTATGTATTGGATCTTTGGCAGTTTTGGCCCCAAGGCCACTTTTGACTTAGTCTTCGCTGATGTGGCACCCCCTAACTAATTACACGTGGCACCTCACTCAAGGGATGTGGGTGCCACGTCAGCGAAGACTAAGTCAAAAGTGGCCTTGGGGGCCAAAACTGCCAAAGATCCAATACATAGGAGGCTGTTTTGTATTTTAATTAGTTAGAGGGTCAAAATCGCAACTTTTGGAAAGATAGGGGGCCAAAAGTGCAATTAAGCCTTTTTTTTTATTATGAGATAGTGTGTGCTGCACATTGATTAATAAACATGTTTCTGATCCAAAGTATGAATATTATATAAAAATATGGTATTAACATGTGTTTCTATCCTCTTCTTTCAAAAAAAAAAAATATGTGTCACTATTAAATTAAGTTTATTAAATTCCATAGTGTAAAGATACAAAATCTATGTAAAGATAAAAATATTAAATTTATTTTCACAGTGTAAAGGCCCAAATTCAAGGACATCAAAATGAAAATTGTTGTTCTGATATATAAAAGTTCATAATAACACATGGAAAGTCCTAAAATGCCATCGTTTGCTACACCGGCAGCAGTTAACTCTCGTTGGACTCAGCGGTAGTTAACTACCGTTAGAAAATTGCTTTTCTGTTTTACAATTCACACATGTTCAGGTTTGTTTCAGCCACCAACCACAATTAATGTTGCACTGTGCCATATGATTGTGCTGGAGTACAGAACACAGCTTTTAGTCATGGTTGCTACGATATGTTGTAATTATCTCATTATTGTATTTTATATTGTAATTATGTTAGGATTAATTAGCCTTTATATGTAATTAATTTCTGTCTCCTATCCTATAATATAAATAGGAGCTCTTCCTTGTATTTGAGACACACATCA
>Ga0315914_1011397_pt1 | contig 10669 bp, 5 predicted proteins | sample MpolenodulesMG_FD_203920 | JGI IMG/M metagenome (GOLD analysis project Ga0315914, IMG submission 203920) | Medicago polymorpha root nodule microbial communities from Los Angeles, California, United States - elongated nodules | ecosystem: Host-associated > Plants > Roots > Nodule | place: USA... | reverse complement strand
TAAATTTTAACTGGAACAATAATTTATCAGACTTTAACTTTTGGCTAAATTTCATATTATTATAACCTGAAAAAATTTCAATTTTTTTAGTTTATTCTTTAATTTGTACTGGTTGATTACTCCGCCACTCGCTCCTCTGCGCGCGTGCGCGCGCGCGCACACATATATAAGTTTGGCCCAAACTATATAATTATAAAAAAAAAACTTGCATAATTATTAAGTATTTTTAATTTATAAAATACTTATTATATTGAAAAAGACTTGTTGTTTAACTTAAATTTCTCACATTTAAATCAAAATCCATTTCAAAATTTATCTATACAAAATTGTTGTAAAAACATCTTATATTCATAGTATGTTTTGCTTGAACATTGATGTTGGAAAAATAGTTATTTGTCATTTCAATAATTAAGAAGGTTTGCACCCTACTCAACAGACAAAAATATTGAAATTGATAGGCATCAGACGCCATGATCGAGGTTTGAACTCTAACCTTATGTGAGTTTCAATAATTATTTGTCATTTCATTTATCTACCTAGAACAAATTTAAATTCAATGTGTACAAATAAAAACTCAATAAATACAATAGGCTAACATGTACATGAGAAATACAATGGGTCAACTGACCCCACTTGTTTATTATATTTTTAACCAATGTTTAGATATTTATGCAATATGACTCTATTTATATGATATTATTATCTTCATATGATCCATTCATAACACTGCAACAAACTATAAAACTAAGAAGAACTATAATGATTGTCCTATAATATTATAGTTTTTTTTAAAGAGTATAATAATGTAATTATTAGATTGATAAAAATAACAACTTGTATATTTTATGATATGACTTTGATCCCACTTATTAAATTTTTTTGGCTCCGTTCTTGTCTCAATTCCTCATATTTTACTGAATTGATCCATCCCAATTATTCACTTTTGATGTAGTTTATGCTTAAAACATTTTATGGATTAACACTTCCCTATCTACATATTTTGAAGGTTCCTTGTCTACATTAAGTATTACCACGAAGTTTCCTGCATATTTCTTGTTACTAGCAGCAGCATATTGTGGTGCGTATGGGGATATGCATGTGAACTTCTTTGATATAACAAGGCAACGTATATTGCACTTGCCATTATATTTTGATGATTAATTATGTGTATATATGGGAAGTGATACATAGACCACCTTAGGTGGTATGTACCATTTATACATCCACATACAATTATGGCATGTGTCCACGTGGTCCTTACACATACAAAAAATTCATCTTTTGTGTCTCTCACACACTCTCACATGGAAGTGGTACAATGTGTGCATGAAGAAAAAAGTGTACATAAAACATTATCCTATATATATATTTGCAATGATTGGATCTTTTTTATCAAGTGTTATAGGATCTTTGAAATCTTGAAAAAATTCAAATAATGAAAATTCGTGTATATAAGGAAATAGTCAATGGGTAAGTTTAGGGTATTTAAGAGTTTATTCCATCATAACACCGACTACATATGTTGGACTGAAATTCCTAACCACAATTGAAAATTCCAGTCAAAAAACCTAAATTAAAATAAAAAATTGAGCAAAAGTATAGAAAGAGAAAGTTAATTTGGGGGGACATGCATGGCAAGATATGACCATTGAAGTTGAAATGTAAAGGGAAGTTGGCCAAATCACTGTAAGAATCTTCAATCGTATTTGAAGTTTGAAGTTCCAAGATATAGTTCGACATAAAGATTTAGTCTTTATTGATGCAACAAGCCAAACATGTCACCTCACCTTTAATGGATTGGTCAATTTTCGTATATATATTTTTATTGAGGTTAATATCTTTTTGAACCTTGCAATATTTCGCAAATCCAATTTTAATCTTTATTAAAGAAAGAAATACGATCATATAAACAACTCAAAAGAGTTAACCCACGTCAACACCGTATATTCTCCAAATTTTAAAGAGTCTCCCTGAATAAGTGTTTATACTTGACACTATTCTCATATCATAAATCGATTTTATAAAGTTGTGTTAGACTCAACCACAATTTTTAAGATGATATCAAAACTTCTTCAAGATCCGTTGGACCACTTGCTATCAGATTTTCACTATCAAACCACCCCCTATTTATATCCACAAACCATTTATATCAACCCTCCAAATGTTACAGTCTCACGGTTACTTGAATAAGTGTTTATATGTGGGGCTATTCTCATCTCACAAGCCGATTTTATAGAGGCGAGTTACGACTCAATCACAATTTCTAAGATTGTTTCAGGGTCTCTCTAATATCCATTGGGCCACCTTATATCAGGTTTTCACTATCAGGCCACCAGCCATTTGCATCCACACACCAAACCCAATTGTACTTTGTTGGGTATTTGAGTATTGACTTCATTGTTGCTAAAACAAATACTCATGTATGATGTTGGATACGATGTTCCAACATCTTGACACGGTTTAGTGTGCCCTGTTTATGTGGCTTGGTTTTCGCAAGCTTTATCTTTTTAAGGAAACACGCCTTATTTCTTGTTCACCAAGTAACATGTTTTTGTCCAGACTCAGCTGGGTGATTTGTTCCTAAAGTATAGACAATATTTTAGGATTCCTTGGTGGTGTTTTTGACGGTTCCTAAAGATGTTCCTACTTTTTAGGAGTTGCTATTTTTGTTATTTTTGCGTGAGATCACGGAAGATTCTATGAAGATTTTATTCACGTGACTTGTGGTCCAAGAGACGTGTGTTTCGAGAAGAAAGATATTTTTTCAGATGGATATTTTTATTTGTGAATTATATTTTCAAAAGAGATTTTGGAAAATATATTTCTGAAGAATTATTTTTTTCAATATATTTCTAAAAAAAATATTTGATACAAATATATGTTTGGCCTGAAGGAAGATTTAATTGTGCAAATATATTTCTAGAATGAATCTTGGAAATATATTTTTGAAGAATTATTTGTTTCAACATATTTCTGAAAAGAATATTTGATTCAAATATATTTTGCTGCTGAATGAATATATAAGGAAGACTTGTACCCTAGTTTTATTCACCAATTCAATGTTATTGAATTGAGTCTTTTAGGGTTTCATTGTTAAGCCTTGTGCTTTATTTTGTGAGCCTCTCTTTGTATCATATTGATGCACTGAGCAGGACCTGTAGTTGAGTTGTATCAAAACCATAGCTTTACAAAAGAATACTTTTTAGGGTTTTGAGTCATTGTTACTTGTGAGCCTTTCTTGTATCACCTTGATACATGTTAAGGACTGTGTTTTATTGAGTTGTAAGTTGTACTACTTCTAGGCTTTGGAGCACGGAGGTAGTTTATGTTTGAAGGTAACTTCATCTTTTTGAGTTGTAATCAGATAATCACAAGGGATGTGATTGATTGAGGGATGTGAGATGGGATCTCAGATCTCAGATCTAGGAGTTCCTAGGTTGAAGTCAATATGGGTAGGTCCTAGGTCTAGAGTTGTAAACGAGGGGTTTGCTGAGAACTTAAAATAAGGACTACATTAGTGGATTTCCTTCCTGACTTGGTAGCCCCCAGATGTAGGTGAGTTGCGCCGAACTGGGTAAACAAACCAATTGTGCCTTTTACTTTTTTGTCCTTTATATTTTCTCTGTGCTGTTTGTTTTCTGGTAGCTCGATGTTGAAACATCTTACTCGACATTCTGTTTGTGTCTGACGTTGAAACATCATATAAAACATCTAAAAGTTAGCCTACCAGAATTTCATACTTGGCATAGGGGGTGTGTTATAGAATCCCGATGTTCCTATTGAGGGATGTGCTGGTCCATTTGGTGTTGTTGTGTGTCAGTTTGAGAGTTGGGCTAAACTATGCGAGGAGATATTAGGGAGGTCTTTCCGTTTGGTGTGTTTGGCGTGGTGTGACCTAAAAGTTGTAAGATGTGGAAGAGGGATTATGCAACTTTGAGAAGGGAAATTCATTGTCATCAAATAACACATGGTGACAAATGGTAATTTTATTTGAGGATATATCATAGAATTTGTAAACACAATGGATTGATGGATATCTTAAGAAGACATATGAGGTTAAACGTGGTTGAAGACATCTTAAGAAGAAAATAAATGATAACGCAAGCAACTAAAGACACGTAAGTGAGAGTATGATGGGTGTTTTGATATAGGATTTTGAGAAGTGGGTGATAATGAAGATTTTGACTTGGTAAAATATTTAATATTTACGAGATATGTGGCCATGCTTGTAAAACGTGATGCCAAAAGTACGGTGGTAGTGAAGCATGAATTAATAGTATTCGAACGATATTATTACTAGAAGGAATCTTTCTTTCGACTTTACCATTTTATGGCGATGTACAAGGACATGATAAGAGAAAATAAATTCCTTTTGTTCCATAAAGATTTTGAAATTTACCATTTACATTTTCTCCACCATTCTCACATTGAATATTTTGACTTCCCGTTGATATTGAGTTTTAATATGCAATCTTAATTTTTAAATTGTTGAATAGGCTTGAGATTTGTTTGAAATTGAAAATGTCTATAAACAAATTGAGCAATCGCCGAAAAAAGAACATAATATTTGTGACTCAAAGAGCTCATATAAGGAGAAGTCCACACACCACTATGTAAAATGTCAAATGACATATTTGTAGAATTATGAGAACTAATAAATGAAAAATTAACATGTTTACTATGAGGGCAAGAATGACAAAAAAATGAATTCCATTGTGGAATTTTATTACACTTGAACAATTCATTTCGACTAAGGGAGTCTAGAAGAACAGGTGCTCCTGGATGACCTAAACGAACATGCTAAATAAAAGAAGACAATGTTACAAAGGAAACCAAAGACACAACTTTACTAATGGTGGTGATAAGATGTAGCTCGCCTTGACTCTTACATCTCGTTATAGGCTTCCCCGTTTGAAATTCCTTCACAGAAAAACCAAACGGATCAAATTCGACAGAAACTTTGTTATCTGTAATGGATTTTATGGCTTTGTTTTCATAATGCTCTCCCTATTAATACTCGTCGACATCATTGCAGCATGGTAGCTTCTCCAAGCTGCACATGTTGCTCTTCACACATAGATGATATTCTTCACTGTTTGCGTGATTGCCCGCACTCTATAGAGCTTTGGCTCCGCTTGAATATGTGGCGCTATAATAATTTTTTCTCTGAATTTGATGTCAAAGGTTGGCTTCATGAGATGAGAAAGGGTACTTCCCCTATTTTGTTTATTACAAGAGTATGGTATGCTTGGTGTTGGAGAAACAATATTATTTTTGAGGATCAACACTGACGTATTCAAGATGTGGTGCGAAAGACATTTTTGTTACATGATGAATGCATTTCTTACTATCCCAATCTTGGTTTGGACCCACACTCATCATGCCCCTTAGCTCATTGAACCCCCCCTCCGGAAGGTACAGTTAAACTCAATATTGATGGTAGCTTTCTAGAAGATTTGGGTTATTTAGGTGTTGGTGGTGTTGTTTTGAAACCACGATGGAGATTGGATAACTGGTTTTTCTCGCTATGAAGCAGGAGGTGATGCGTTATTAGCTGAGTTACGTGCTATTTAGATAGGTCTTGATTTTTGTAATCTAAAAGGTTATGTCAACATTATTTGTGAGAGTGATTGTTTGGAAGCAGTTAACCTGATTATTGATGGTCGTGATCATACCTTGCACACTTATGCTACCGACATCCTTCATATTAGAGATGCCTTACATGAAAATGGTAATACAACATTGGTGCATGTTCTTAGGGAACAAAATATGTGTGCAGATTTTATGGCTAAGGAAGGATCACATGCAAGGTGCTCTGCTCGCTGGAACTGCCATCCGTCTGACATGGAATCTCTCATTCTGAGAGATAAGCTTGGATCTTAGTTTTGCCTCTCCATCTTTTTCTTTTTTCTTTTTGCCTCGTTACTTTATAACACTAAAAAAAAGTTATTCAATTGTTTGAAACACATTTAAGGGAGTATCTTTTAGCCAAAATATTGTGAAAACCTATATCAAGACCAAATTGAAGGGTTAGGCGTCAGCCATGTTTGTTTTGAGTTTTGACTAAAATCTTTCAAGCTGCAACAACTAAATCAACCCCATTATAGTTTCTAAAAATGACTATAATTCCTTAAAATATATTATCAGGACCAGACGTCAACATTATTTTGTACTAATCTAGAGGAAGGGGAAACTAATTAAAAAGAAAAACCCTACCCTTACATTCCATATTTAAAATATATATATATATATATATATATATATATATATATATATATATAAACAAAACAACCCTTTTATATTTAAATTAGTCAGATGGTAGCTGATAATATATAAAATATATTGATTCATGATAGATAGTAACATTGCGACTGACTTCCAAATTGAGAAATTTCAACTCTAACTTCCCATGTGACTTGTTAGCAATAAAAGGCAATTTATATTGAAGTACACAATGGTCCCTCTCCGTGTCAGCAATTCATAATGCAATTTCTCGATGCTTTCATCATTGGTTAAAACTATAATGAAGACCAAAAATGTAACTAGACACCGTAAGAATCTTAGGAATATACAATGTTGAAAGATTAAAATATACGAAACAAATGACTTTTGGGTGTGAAGCTTTCATTCTCCTAGTCTTAGGTTGACTGGTTTTGTTCCAATGACATTGAAGTTATTTAGAATTGTTCAACCCAAGAAAACCAGGGAGGAAATTGAGACTTGAAAGGTATCTAAATAACGTGCACAATTATATAGAACAAATTAAGTGACATCAAGGGACCTTAACAAGAATTAAATATAAATGTGTCCCATCTAAAGTTTGAACAAAATTTAATCTACCAACTTGTTGTTTCCCCTTATGCACGCTAGTTTCATTCTGGGTAGACAACATTTGATATATAGTCAAATATGTCTATAGTCAACTATATGCATGCATCACAAAGATGCAACTATCCATTAAGAAAAAACAAAAGAAAAAAGAAAAATTAGGGACATAAACCTAACTCTGAAAAATAAAAATAATATAGAAAGCTAAAAATTAAACTAAAAAAATGCAACTAATATTAAGTAGGTTTTCTAACCTTTGAGCGGATACCTGAAAATTTCTATCCTTATATTTTATTTTATTTTACCTTGGAAATCACCTCTGTAAAATAGTATTTTTTTACCTTTGAAATCACCTCTATAAAATAGCTATAGAATTGAAAGGGGAATGAAAAAGGTGGAGGAGAAAGGGACCAAGTGTGTGAGAGTGAAGAGAGCATGTCACATGACCTTTTAATCTCAGCCCTTAGATTTATTTATGCCATATATAACATATCTATGCAGCGAAAAGGAGTAAATGTGGAAAACCTAAATGAAGGAAAGTTAAGCTCCATTAACATAGCTTGTCGGTGACGCTTTTATTTTAAAGTTAAGTAACATGGGTTCGATTACCGTGGTTCTAGTTCTAAATAACATTTATTAGGAAAAGTGAATTTTTTTTTATTAGGAACAAACTTTAATTATCTAATAAGGAAATTATTAAATTAAATAGTAAATAAAATGACATAATATGTAGACATGTTACATGCAACATAAGACACAACACTAGTTAGAGAAATTCAGGTTATAAGACAAAAGGTGAGGAGCAAAGTTTAATTTAAAGGGGGCTCATATAGAAATAAAGTAAGGTTGTTGGTGCAATTTTTTATATTTGAGAGCTAAACAACCGAGGCTCTATGTGGCTCAGCCCTTGAACTCTTGAACCTTGCTTCAAATATTGCTACCTGTACATATTCATTTTGATAGGAACGTAGCTTCAAATATTTGTTGGGAGGTAACTTTCTTTAATGCTAAGATGGTTTCTTATATAATCAATATTGAATACTTTTTTTTTTAAGGGTGTTCAAAATCGAACCAATCCAAAAGAAAAACTGCAAACTAAACCAATCCAAATTGAAACCGCAAAAAACCACATTTGGTTCTGACGTATTCAAATCATTTTTTTTACTCAACCGCATGGTTTAGTTCGGTTTGCGGTTTTGATTTTACCAACCGAACCGAACCAAATCAAACCGTAATATAAGAAAAACACTAATTAAATATATATCAATACTCATAGAAATTCAATGAAAACTTTAATAAAATGACATATTTTTTCTCTTGTTAAGTTTCTTCTTTGCTTTTTCAATCAAAAATGTATTCATGTGCTACTTGAACTCTTAGAGAATGATTAAAATTTTAGTGTTTTGTATTTCTTACAAAATAGGATTGCTTGTTGTCCATGTTTTAATTTTGTCTATGTAGTTGGGAACATTGTTGGATGGAAATAAAATTGTAATGTTGGATGAAATTAAAAACATTGTTGAAAATATGTTGTGTTTTAGCTTTTTAATTTGATTTTAACGTTGAAAATAGAAAAAATTATTGCCTAAAAAAACCGCACCAACTAATCTAATTCAAACAACGTTGGTTTGGTTCGGATTTTATTTTAAAAGTTAAACGAACCAAACCAAACTGCGTACTTATTTATCTTATGGTTCAGATGTCTTTTAACCTCAAAACCGAACCAAACTGCACCGTGAGGCGTAGACATGGCAACGGTGCGGGGACGAAATTTAGCACACCCGCACCGCCCCCACTTCAGTGTACCCGCCCCCGCCCCAAACCCGTTTGGGACAAAAAATTCACACCCAAACTTGCCCCCAGCTGGGATGGGTTTCCTAGCCCTGCCCAAACCCCCACCCGCGAAGCTGTAGTAAAAAAAAAGGTTATTTTTTCACATATCTAAAAATAAACATTCTTTAGATATGTACTTGCTATGTTAGGAAGGGTATAAGAGTAATATGATTATCAAATATGAAGGTAAAAAAGTAACTTAAAATAATCAGGGTGGGTGTGGGGGTGGGTGTGGGGCGGGTTTGGCCATCCACCGACCCCGTACTAAAGAAATGGGTTTTCCCTGCACCCGTACCCACACCCAGTTAAAGCGGCTGAGTCTGTTCGGGGACGGGTCCAAATGCGATGCCTAGCGAGGCGCGAACACCTCGACTTTCTTCTTTTATGGTCATATCCAACTCAAAAGATTAGTCTTTATGATTACTCGTAGATGATACATAATTCACCCCAAAAATATAATTCTTATTCTTTTTATGTTATATGACCAAATAGAGATACTGTGGAAATTATACAAATATTGTTGTTGTCTTTTGTTCCAATCCATTTATGTGGAAACTTTTATTTATAAATCAATTGTTTCTTAATAGTTATAGAAATTAGCGAATAGACTACTTGTTTTTCTGTTGCATAAAAAGAGAATAAAATATTTCTGGTAAATAAGATTAAAATAATAAGGTTTTTTTATTTTTATTTATAGCGTACTTCATTTTTCTTATTGTTATCGATTGTTTCTTATATTGTTGTGGTTGTGGTTTGTTCATTTTTTCTGAAGAAGGTAAATTAGTCCAGCTAAATGTTGTGGTTTGTTTGTATTTCAATGGGATTTAACTAATTAATTGTTATTTTAAATAATATTATAAAAATGATAAAATATATTATTAAATAATATTACAAATGATAAAATAGATTAAATGGTGAGATCCTTGGGGTACAATGGTGTTGCGTTCTTCCAGAAGTTAAACACTCACTCGTGGCTCAAAAGAAGTCTCCATCTCTCAGATCCTTTGATTTTTGTGGCTGGCATCTGGTGTATTTGGAAATCCCGAAATGCAATGTGTCTTGGTAATGAACATGTTAGCTATCATCCACTGCGACACAATGTTGGGAGTTATCTTAGTTCTCTTTCAACGTCTTTGGGTGAAGGTCTTGTCTCTCACCCGCAACAACGATGGACCTCTTGGCACCCCTCTCGTATGCAAGCTACAATTCTTAATATTGATGACAGCAGTTTCGGAAACCCTGGTCGTTCTGGCTTTGGTGGTGTTCTTCGTACTTCGGATGAGACTTGGCTTTGTGGATTCTTAGGTTTTTTTGGTATTTCAAATAACTTGCACATGGAACTGCTTGCGATCATGCACGGTTTGAAGTTGACTTGGGAGAAAGGGTACCGAAATGTGATTTGTTATTCAGATTCCCTCCACGCTATAAACTTAATTCAAGCTCCCCTCAATGTTTGACATGTTTATGCCACTATCATAAAAAATGTTAAGGATCTCCTTAGTCTTCCTTGGAATGTGCAGTTGACTCACACCCTTCGAGAGGCTAACGAGTGTGCAGATTTTCTAGCTAAACACGGTGCCATTCACGATTCTTCTTGGTGCAGTTTGGAGAACCCCATCCCGGACTTGGAAGATTTACTTCTTGCTGATGCTTCTAGAGTCAGTTTTTAAGACTGTAGCTTGATTTATTTCTCCTTTTCTTTTTCTCCTTCTACCAAAAAAAAAAATGGTGGGTAAAAAAGGAAGAAAAAATCAAACCAAAAAGGATGTATTCTCTTTATATATTGGTATATATAAAGGTAATTTTACTATATTCACAAGTCTTAACTCTCGTAAATGCCAAAATTATTTGATCGAATATCTATAGTATCTTGGTTTCAAACCTAAAAGGTAATTTTACTCTTTACATAAGTTAAAATACATTATAAGTTTGACTTATTATAAAGGTAAATATCTCCCTTTTTTTTTAACAAGTAAATATCTCCTTATTTACTTTAACCCAGAGTTTC
>Ga0315914_1011395_pt1 | contig 10669 bp, 9 predicted proteins | sample MpolenodulesMG_FD_203920 | JGI IMG/M metagenome (GOLD analysis project Ga0315914, IMG submission 203920) | Medicago polymorpha root nodule microbial communities from Los Angeles, California, United States - elongated nodules | ecosystem: Host-associated > Plants > Roots > Nodule | place: USA... | reverse complement strand
TTGAATTGTGTTTGCTTTTTCTTCGTTTTCTCCTATTGAGTTTGAACACTTGAGTTTTACACAGAAAATTGTTTGAGTTTGAACACTTGATATACAATCAGTGGTGTTCGCAAGACAGATCAGTTACAGACTCTTGAGACTATAGAATTTCTAAATATGGACTTTGCTAAGAAATTCTAAGTGACTTTGAAATGCAAAACAATAACAGAGTATGAACTTTGAATTGTTGTGAGAGTCTAGCTTTTGTATGCGTGTGTATTGCGTAAGTCTGTTGTATTGTTCTTCCAACTAGCAGGTCTTTACTCCTTTATATAGTGGTGTGAAAGATACGTTGGAGAATTGCCAGCACACAAAAAAAGAGTCGTTTGAAGCTTGTTGATAATCACCAATGATCTTTTGCCTGATATGGTTATTGTCCTATTAAGGATCAATTTCAAATGCATTCCTTGTATGAAGGAACATTTCTGCAGGCAGAGCTGTTATCCTTGTCTTGTTGCAGAGACACGAACAGAGTAGTGGAGGAAGTGGTTGTACAGTTCGTACAATTGTCCTTTGTCAATGCTCTTGATAGAACAAGTATCCAATGCTTTCAAATATCATCTCAAGGGCCGTTGTTACACTCTTTCAGTCTTTTTGCAAAGCTTAGACATGATCAAAACATATTTCCAGCTCTTGAATCTTTATGATTTTTAATCTCCTGATGAACTTCAGCTTTTGGTGATCTTGCTTCTGATGAGGCGCTTCTGATGAACCTGCTTCTGATTACGTCATCACTTCAGAAGCACTTTTTTCTTCAGGAGCACTCTTCTTCAGACGCTTCAAGCTTCCTTTTTGTTGATTCTTTTGCTTTCTTTTGTTCTTCCAGAACCTTATAAAGATAAAAAAAATTTGTCTATGGTCCTGTACACTTGAAAAAATATTAGCATATCCAATTGACAATTTTTAATACCTTGTTATCATCAAAACTCTAAGGGTAACATATGTTAAACATTTTTCATTCTAACAATCTCCCCACTCTAAGGGTAATGTTTGTTAAACGTATTTTGTTCCAACAAGTGGGTGATCCGAAAAATTGATTTTGTTGCACTAAGTAAATAAGTGCAGGTTTTATTTCAAAATTATTACCCAAAACCGTTGAGTACACAATAATGGCATGTGACTCTTCCGTAGAAGAGGTTGCATACTCTTTAAGAGTGCGTTCCTCAGCCATATCGTTATTATTTCGTGCTTCCCAAGAAGTTAAAGGTAAAAGAAAGTAATAGAAAAAGAGAAAAAAAAAAAGAAATAAAGAGAAAAAGTTTTTTTTATCTTTCAGTCTAATCGTTTAAAAAAATTAATCAAATTGCAAAAACTCCCCGGCAGCGGCGCCAAAAACTTGATGAGTAAAACCGCAAGAGCATGGTTCTACCGAAGAAGTAAAAAAAGTATCGTTCCGACAGGGAGTTATGAATTCAATTAACTTTTAATAATGATTAAATGAAAGTTTCAAAGGTTAAAAAGTTTGGATTTTTAATTGAAAGAAAATAATAATAATAATAATAGGTGTCTTGGGATTATTGGTTCATCTTGATGACCAAACCTTCACAAACCAAACCCTAAACCTAAACTTTATATTGGACCTACTTTCTAAAAACAAGTTTCTCTTAAGCGTATCAAAGTTTCTCTCGAAATCATTGAGTGTGTTCCTCTAGCAACGACGCCTATTCTCATGGTTGATTTCTATTAGAATCCTTGAAGAACGAAACTTTATGTGTCTCAAGGTTTGCTAGACTATTCTCATGTTTCGCAATCCTTGTCTAATTTCACTTGTTCCAATATCAAAACTCCGTTGTCGCTTCATGAATTGATATTTGTGATGATGAATTAACAAACATTAACCCTCCGCTGTCGCTTTGTGAGTTTGATATTTCTTAATTCATTATAAAAATGGTGAAATTAGATTAGAAAGTAGATTTATATAAAATTAGGGTTTATGGCTTGGTTTGATTAGGATTACGTCATTAGACTTATCCAACAATCCCAAGACAAGAAGAGTCTACTCACTCACATTCATTGTAGACATAGAAGAGAAGAAGAAGAAGAAGAACATTAAAGTAAATAGCAATAAAATAAAGGTGAACTTTTATTCCAAGAACAAAAGATGGTTTTACAAACTAGATGTTGGGACAATTGGCTTCTCACTCTCTCATATGGTTTTCTCACCTTGTGGCTTTTCACTCTCTATCTCATCCTAAATTATCTTGAATTTCACAATGGGGTCCTCTAATTGTTTACCATCCCTGAGTGTAATAGCATTTATATAGCCTTTGGGGTTGGTTTTAGTTTGACTCGAAAAGACTCCGGGGGTTTGAGAGGAAGTAGCTACTTGTTGGGCTACTTGAAGGATTTGAGTCTCTAGCATTTTAGTGTGAGTAGCAATGAAGGTGACTTTTGATGTAAGCTTGACAAGAGAGTTATTCAAAAATCCAGTTTGACTTTTAAGCTCTTGGAGGTGCTTGGGTTTATTCATAACATAACTTTCTGAAATTCCGCCAGGCTAGCTTTCATATGTTTTATACGATGTTTCAACATCAGATACGAACAAAATATCGAGTAAGATGTTTTAACATCGAGCTAGCAGAAAACAGACAGATTAACAAAAATTAAACAAATGTTGAATTTTTAGCGCATTAGATAGAAGCTGTTCTACGTGATGTTTCAATTCCAGATGCACAAAAGGCAGATGTTTCGTTTGATGTTCCAACATCGTGCTAGCAGTAAATATAAACAAAACAGCAAAATAAAAGACAAGAAAGTAAAAGCACAACAAGTTTGTTGACTCAGTTCGGCACAACTCACCTACATCTGGGGGCTACCAAGCCAGGAAGGAAATCCACTAGTGTAGTCCTTATTCTACAGCTCTCAGCAAACTCCTCGTTTACACTAAAGACCTAGGACCTACCTGTATAGACTTCAACCTAGGAACTCCTAGATCTGAGATCCAATATCATTATCCTATGGTCAGTCACAGCCCCTGTGACCTATCAGACCTAAACACAAACTCAAACGGTGAAGTTACCTTCAAACAAACCTAACACCTTGCTTACAAGCTTTGGTGTAGTACACAATCTACCTAGCTCCTTGCTTCACAGCTTCGGAGTAGTACATGAGTTTACAACTCAATAATCAGTCCTAGACTTTCATCACAAACGATACAAGAGAAGAACACACATAGAAGACGACTCAAAACCCTAAAAATCTATTATTTTATCAATCGATGGTTTTGATACATTACAACTCAACTAAAGGTCCTGCTCAGTGCATCAAGATGATGCAAAGAGAGGCTCGCAAATAAAGCACAAGTTGAACTAAAGGTCCCGCTTAGTGCATCAAGATGATACAAAGAGAGGCTCGCAAATAAAGCACAAGTTGAAACCCTAAAGACTCAATCCAATACTATTGAATTGGTGAGTAAAACTAGGGTACAAGTGTAACGCCCTGTTTATTTATTTGATTATTTTGGTTGAGTTTAGAGTCTTTTATATGACTTATATGATTTATGTTGATAAGTGACGTGTTGTTGTGTATTAATATTTTATTAAGTGGCTTTATTCTATTATTAGTAGGATAGGTTGGAAATGAGAATAATTAGACTTGAAGGCGGCTGAATTAGAATTAATTAGAAATAAGTGGAGTTAATTAGAAAATCTGTTGAGGATAAAGAAATATAAGAAAACAAGAGGCAGACAAAAATTAGGTTTTTACAAAGTTTTTGGGAGGAAAGAGGAGAACCAAGAGAAGAGGAGAACCAAGAGAAGGGAGAGCTTGAAATCTTGTAATCATGTAATCTAAGGTAAGGGTTGGACTAACATTCTCTAATCTTAGGTTATACAATTCTGAAATTGAATTTAACATGTAGTTGTTGTTGTTGTTTTGTCAATTTGGGAATTAGGTCATGGGGTAGAAATTGGTTGTTAATAGTGTAGAAAATCCATTGAATTCGTGTATAATTGATGTTCAGGTTGTAGAATCATCACAGGTTGAGTTCCCTATCAAATTTGGGATTGGGGTGGATGAAAATTGGGTTTTTGGGGTGAAAAATCGTTCTTCCCGACAGAAGTCTGTCCCGACTCGCCACGGCAAGTAATATGCTCGCCACGACGAGCTGTAACGTGACAGAGAGCAGTGTTTGCTCGCCACTAGCTCGCCATGGCGAGTAAGCTAGCCCGCCACGGCGAGTAAGTCAGCCCGCGAGGCGAATTACCTAGTAGCAGTGTACCTTTTCATGTTCTTCCGTCGTTTTCACACGTTTCTGTTTTGAATTAGCCTTTGGTGTGAACATGAAAGTTTTAGGTAATATTGTCAGCTTTCAAATGGCCTTGTTTTTCATGAATAACTTTGGTTGATGAATTATTATATGAAGGTATATATTGATGAATTGTTATATGAATGTACACATTGATGAATTACTATATGAATGTATATGTTGATTAATATGATCTTACATGATGTTGCTCATAAACGATGAATTATGGAATTATGATGTGGAGTCGTTGTTAGCTGTTGTTGTTGTTGTTGTTGTCGTTGACGTCGTTGAAGTTGTACGTTGTTGTTGAATAAGTTGTTGAGTCCATGCATACTCATATAAAGTTGGGGGCTCATGCTCTATTGAATGTTTAATCATTCATACCACGTTGATTTGAGATCCGATGCTCTACACGTTGATTTGAAAGCCTATGCTCTACACGTTGAATTGAGAGCCTATGCTCTAACACGTTGATTGGTACCACATGCATACTGCATAGTCATGTTGTTGTTGTGTCATTGCATTGTTGCGTAGTCGTCGTCGTCGTTGAGTTGTTGTCGTTGTTTTAATGTCAAGCAGAAATAATTGAAGCATATGTGAAGTATTAATGTTGTTTAGTTGTTGTTGTTTATGTTGTTAAATTCTGTTGATGAATTATATGCTTATTATTATTGAATGTGAATCTCACCCCTTCTGTTTGAATGTTGCCTCTACGTGGGTAACGTGCAGATAACCAGGATTACCTGCTAGTGTTAGTTGACTCTCTCACGCATCGTCTTAGGGTCGCTCTGATATGTAACGGGATGGGGATATTGCTTTGTTTTCCATTGTTATGTGTTATTTATGAACTATGTTGTCGAACCATTTGAACTAGGGTTTTCATTAAACTTGTTTATGTTGAGGCCGTAGTGCCAAAGTTGTCGAATAAAGAATTAATTTCCCGCTGCGATGTAATTGAATTTTGAGAAAGTTGTTTTAATAAATAGTAACTTTACTTTATTTATACTTCAATGTAGTGTGGCATTCCTTTTTACGTTGAATACTCTGATTTACATGTATTATTTACATTGTTGGGAAAACGGGGTGTTACAACAAGTCTACCTTATATAGCCATTCAAAGCATGGGCTTTTTCGTCATAGGCTAAACATATATTTGTATCAAATATTCTCTTCAGAAATATATTGAAACAAATATTCTTCAGAAAATATATTTTTCAAAAATCTCTTTTGAAAATATATTTTACAAATAAAAATATCCATTGGACAAATATTTTTCTTCTGGAAACACATATATTTGAATCAAATATTCTTTTCAGAAATATATTGAAACAAATATTCTTCAGAAAATATATTTTCCAAAATATATTTTACAAATATGGTAATTCCTAAAAAGTAGGAATATTTTTAGGAACCGCCAAACACAGCACCAAGGAATCCTAAAATATTGTTTATATTTTAGAAACAAATCTTCCAGCTGATTTTGGGCAAAAACGCGTTGCTTGGTGAACAAGAAATAGGACGCGGTTTCCGTAATAAGATAAAAATTGCGTAAACCAAGCCACATAAACAGGGTACACTGAACCGTGCCAAGATGTTGGAACATCGTATCCAACATCATACATGAGTATTTGTTTTAGCAACAAATGAAGCCAATACTCAAATATCCAACAATCCCCCCTTTGGATTTATTTGTTGTTAAAACAAACTGAGGCCATACAAACAAGGTAGAGAGATACCACACATACATTTCTTCGATTCACAACCATGAAGAAAACTAACACAACTTCAAAATGGACATGTTGAGACATCATCCAGCACAACATCCAAAACATGTTGGAACATAGTATCCAACATCACAAACATGGATATTTGTTCTAGCAATAATGCAGCCAATACAAATACCCAACAATCTCCTCCTTTGGCAAATTTTTGGATAAAACAACTTAAGGCCAATAACATAAAGCAGAGGGATACACAAGACATCCATTTCTCCATGAGCATGAACACATACCTATGAAGAAACATCTAGCACACACAACCTAAAGGGATACCTTAGACACACTTCCTTAAGTCATCACGAACACGTATTCAAGAAGAAGGAGTAGCATGACGGTATCACTAAAGAAATATAAGAAGTGTGCATACAAGAATACCTCACATAATCTTCAATCACAACTTCAGGTGTAGAGGTATTACACTTATCAGAGACATGCAGCAGCAGATAAGATATTAGCATAGTCTCACAAGAGCAGAGGAAAAATAAATTACTATGCTACAGAGTGGAAAAATAAATTCCCACACAAGTTTGGATGTTTCAACATCCTTCACAACACTAGAGCAGAGGAAAAATAAATTCCTTTACTACAATTAGGGAAAATAAATTCCCATAAACATTGGATGTTCCAAAATCCTTCAAAACTTTAGACATGAGTACCTGTCACACACAGAGGCAAGGAAGAATAAATTTCCCATACCTACAGAGTACTGTCACCAACCAACCATAGAAGCACGGGAAAAATAAATTCCCACACTTACAATGACAAACATGGATGTCTACAGAGGACTGTCACCAACCACAAATAGAAGCAAGGGAAAAATAAATCCCCATACTTACAAGTGACATACATGGATGTCTAAACATCTGACTCAACATCCTGTTAACCAGCTTGAACTAGCATAAGCACACATAGAACTATCACTCCCCCTGAATATAAGAACCTATGAGTAACTACTTACAGGAATATTCCATTACTCCCCCTGAACCCATGCACAATAAGAATCTTGAAACCCAAAACTCGAAATGTATAAAATAAAGGAAAACTTCAGGACTTGGTTAGATAAATCTTCAGGGAATATGAAATACATAGACCTGATGAGGTCACATAGTCATGTTCCAACATTTTATAGAGCAACAGCAGGGAACATGTAGAACATAAAAATACTGACAACAAATTCTCAGACCAACATCAAGATGTTGCAACATTAGTGACAACATCTACACAAACCTGAGACAGTTGCAAAATAAATGCAACAACAGAAATACAGGCATAACATGCATAACATACATATAGCTTCAAAATAAATGAAGACATATAGAGAGATTATAATACCATTTTTCTCCCCCTTTTTAGCCACAAAATATGCCAACATAAAACCTTCAGGAGTATATACCACAACAGTACAAGACATGCTTCAGGAAAACATCAAGAGGAGAAACAAAATTAGACAGATGAGATGTTTCAACTTCCTCTGGCACATCATCTAAGCATCAGGAAAAACAAGACTGTTCGAGAATGCACACAAATAGAATACCACTATTCAAAATAGATGCAGAAATGGCAGAACAGAAAAATGATACCTCCAACAATCTACCTCCAGAAGATATCAAACCTGCAGCAAGAGCACTTCCAGATGTTCCAACAATGCCTGGAACATAATCTGCACCAAACAACTTATAGTGCAACATGAGAGGAGATTCCCTCTTCTTAGCAATAACATTGGCAGTCTTAATACTAGGGTGCTGGTCTAAGATAATACTACTCAACAAGGTAGAAAAGCTATGGAGAATTTAACAACATCAGTTTCAGCATGCTTAACAGTTTGTTCAAAGATATAAGCACAAAAATCCATTTTAGCCTTAGAACCTACAACATAAACAAACTTACCCAACCATGTGGCAATATTAGAGGAATTAGTGGTAGGGACCTAATTTGTTGCAACAATCTTGTTGAGAATAGCATATTTCACAGACAATTTGGCAGAGAAAATCTTTATCTTCTTAGGCTACACTTTGGTCTGATTGGCAGTGATCTTCTTGCACACCTGATTATTAGTCCCCTCTAGCTCAGGAATCTTGGTCTCTTCAACCCTAAGAAACTTGTTGATGGTGTTGGGAGAAAAGTGGACACATTCTCCTCTAACATAGACTTTTTGGTACTTCTTGCTAAGAGGATAGTCTAAAACATAAGAGATATACACCAGAAACTCCTTCACCAGCTTTCTTTACAGGCCAGCATCCAACTATTCAGCATAGTATTCTTGAGAATATCAACTGTACTCAAATTGACCCAACACAATGTTGGAACATCTTGTTCAACATTATACTCTTTTAACATTTCCTTTAACCACCACTAATACAAAAAATACTTTTTAGATTCGTGCTTAAGTCGGTTCGCTCTACCACCCGTCTTAACAAGCGCCGCGGTGGCAATTTCACAATTTTTTTAAATTTCCTTAAGTCGGTTATAAGGTTACCCGACTTAAGGTTGATAGAATATTGAAAAGAATTTTTTTTTAACAAATTCCTTAAGTCACTAGATTTACCAACTGACTTAAGAAGTCAATTACTTAAGTTGGTCCGTTGACCACCCGAACTAAGGATTTTCCCCTCTATATTTTTGTCAAAATAAAAACTTTTCCTCTTTTTATTTAGAGTTAAATATGTTTTTAGTCCCTATAAATATATCAACTTTTCGATTTAGTCCCTCTAAAAAATTTCTTCAACTTTTAGTCCTCCAAAAAATTTTCATATTCACTTTTGGTCCTTCTTTTAAAGTAAACTCATACGTAGAATTCATATTTTTTAATAAAATTTTGCCAAAAAATTTATAATATTATAAGGTGTTATCCCAAAAAAAATTAAATATTTTTACCAAAACATGAATGAAATATGAATTTTTATATTTTTGGAGGTAAAAAATTCATATTTAATTTATGTTTTGGTAAAAAATTCTAATTTTTTTTTTGGAGTGATTTTTACGATATCTATAAATCTTACAATGCAGAAGCTTCCGATTTTCCAGTTCTTTCCTCTTCTATAAATCTTCCAGTGATTTTGGTGCTGGTTTCCTGTAAGTTTTCTGTGTTGTCATTGTGTTTAGTTGTTCCCTACTGATGCTGCTAAAGTTAGGAAAAGGTTTCGTGTCTGGTTAATATGTGTTTCTGCTAACTACTTAGGTTCCATATGATTTTTGTTTGGTGTATTTTAGTGTATTTGCTGGTGGTTTGGATCTCTCTGCTGTCCCAAGACTTGGTCCACGTATAAGGGCATCCGTTGAAGAGGATTTTCTGCGAATGTATCCTAAAAAGTCTTTGGCTCAATTGCAGGATATTCTTGAGAATAAAACATTCATTGTTTATGCAACTGTGGATGGATTTGTTGATGGGGAGGAATTGTGGTATCCAGCTTGCAAATGCCATAGGAGTGTTGCTCCTGATTCCGGAGCCTACTACTGCAAGGGCTCTGATAAACATGTTTTCCAGATGGTACGATGTTTAAAAAAAATGTTTAAAAAAATGTTTAAAATAAAATAAAATAAAAACGATTTAAAATAATGTTTAACAAAATTCATAAAAGGGAGAGAAAACTTGAACATCATTTTGGGAAATCAAAAGGGAACTTATAATAAAGCTGGTTTGGGCTATCGTCCAAATAATCATAAAAAACTTTTTAGAAAATTCTTTCGTCCAAACAAAATCTCAAGTTCTCCTTTTGTTAAATGTTTTTATTGTGGAAGAGATGGTCATACATCTTCCATTTGTAATTTGAGAAAGAACAATGGTATGAATGATAAAAGGAAGTGGATTCCAAATGGCACTTTGCCTAATGCTAACTCTCAAGGACCCAAAATGATTTGGGTACCAAAAGTCAAAACTTGATTTTGTTTTGTAGGTGTGCTTGAAGGCCAAGAACTAAAATTGGTACAATTATCGAGGCTATTCAAAGCACATGAAAGGGGGGAGGAAAAGTAGTTCTCCTTAATAACATCAAGAGAGTGGCTATGTGTCATGTGGCGACTTTATCAAATGTTCTTCTCAAAAGAGAAAATGCAAAGTCAAGAAAAGCGAAAATGGTTTACTCTTTTCAATTAATTCTTTTTATTTTTTGGTTTTCCTGAGTATATGCCTTGCCATGATTGTTTCTTTCCCGCTTTTTGATAATGCCAAAAGGGGGAGAGTTATGTGATTTGCATGTTTCAGGGGGAGTTAATTTTAATTGTTTGCAAATAGTGAGGGGGAGCTAAATTTGCGCTTATCTCTGTCATATATTTTATTATTTGATTATTATTGTACTAACCCTTTCATTGAGCAAATCACTCCAAGAGATGTTTGTAATCATCAAAAAGGGGGAGAATGTGAATATATGCCTTGACAGGAATACATTGGTTTTGATGATTGACAAAAGAAGTCCTAGAAGAACAAAGATGCAAAAAGCGGAAAAGAAGATTCAAGCTTTCTAGTCTTGAATTTTATTGTCTTTTATATTAGGAATTTATGTAAGTAGTAGAAAAAGCTCTCATGAAAATAAATCACACACTCACAATGATTTTCATTTAATTGTGATTTTACATGAAAATATTTTTACATGAAAAGTCATAATTTATT
>Ga0315914_1011387_pt1 | contig 10675 bp, 4 predicted proteins | sample MpolenodulesMG_FD_203920 | JGI IMG/M metagenome (GOLD analysis project Ga0315914, IMG submission 203920) | Medicago polymorpha root nodule microbial communities from Los Angeles, California, United States - elongated nodules | ecosystem: Host-associated > Plants > Roots > Nodule | place: USA... | reverse complement strand
TGCTAGGTTTAGTACGATCATCAAAATAGACACCGTATTTTAATCCTCATACGCAAAGACAAAGTCATGCACAAGTTTGGATATGTTTGATAGATCTTCCACAAGAGTATTAGATCCCAAAAGTGTTGTTTGAAATAGCAAGTATGGTTGGCACACTTCTATACATCTTTGGATAAATCAACCAAGAATCGTGTTTTTGGACATTATGCAAGAATCATGGTAGATCTTGATCTTTTAGATAAGATTTATATGAAGAAATGATGGTAGAGAAAGAAGACTACACTTTCTTCGTGGGGTTATGAAGAACAATGGTTTCTTCTCGGAAAGTTCATAGGTAATTCTATGTAATTCTATTTCTTCTCGGAAAGTTCATAGGTGTTTATGGGACATTTTAGTAAGAAATTGTGTAAATCAGAAAATCAAGACACATATCATGGAATTATTGAGGCAAGAGAATGAATAACAAATGATTTCAATAAGGCTTTTGAAGACAATACAATGTGGAAAAATAATTTTGCAATTCCCAAGATGAAAGCATGGAAGAAGATCACTAAAAGAATGAAGAAAAACATCATTTTCTGGCCAAGATTTGGTCCATGTGCCCTTTTAATTTTTTCAATATTTTTCTTCTTGCATTTTTTTTTTGCAAAATATTCGTTTATAATCAAAGTTATCTAAAATATATTTTTCAATAGAATTAACCAAAGCGAATTAAAAAGAAATATATCTATATAGTACTAACTACCAAGTAAAAATAATAATTTTGGTGCCCCTATAAAAATGGTGCCCGGGGCTGCTGCCCACCCTCAGGGCCACCCCTGCGCCCCAGGCGCAATGGTAAATTTGCTTTCTGACTTGTTTTTCAAGCCAAGATCATTGGAAAAATCCCAAGAATATAGTTCTAAACTTGCTTATATATATAGACCACTTGCAAACACTTCATTCATTCATAAACCAGACGGTGCAAGGTGAAGGCATGGAGTAAGGTTATCATCAAGGAGGAGGAAGATAGGGTTTTTTCCAACTTTCTCCCTTGAGAGTATGTTTTGTATTTCTTTCTTGTTTATGTTTTATGTTGCCATGAGCAACTAAACTCCCTATGATTAGGCTTTTAAGATTAACCTCTGCTTATTTGTGGGAATTAATTAATGCAGTATTTATTCAGTTATGATTTCAGTTCTTATTTAATTTTCAATTGTTCAGATCGTTGTAATGTTTATGGACCTTTAAGCACAAATAAGCCATAATTGTGCAGAGCTTAGGCAGAAATAAACACCTAGGGATATCATGTATGATCTCTAGATTTTAGTAAAAGGTTGACTTACCTTGCTTTAATTCAAACAAGAACTATAATTGAAAATTGCTTATTTATCTTAATCTGACAATTTAGGGTTTCTAAGTATGATGTTAGATTTATGATTCATCATTAGAGAATTTACTTAGTAACACTCTAGTTAAGCATATTTACAAATAAGTAAATCTAGAAATCAATCACGATTTCATAATCGACACGTCGTTTATCAATCGCTTAATCATATTTGGTATTAAATATTGCATTAATCCAACAAAGAAGACATAGGGGATTTAAAGAATCCTAATCATCGTGTAACTTCTGAGACAAACCTTTTACTTTTTTGCAAACAACTACTACTCACATTTACAAATCAAAAGTTCAAACCCTTAAACCCTTATAATGTTGTCTTAAATTAAATAGGTATGTTCCTGTGAGCTTAGCTCAGTTGGTAAGGACAATGTCTAATATATGCAAGGTCTAGGGTTTGAGCCCCGGATACCACCAAAAATTTAAATAGGTATAGCGAAATGCTTCATTGACGACAATCCGTGTGAAAACAATAACTTACAACTTTATTATTTGTTATGGTTTTGTGCACTTGCCAAATTTATGATTAAAAATGCAAAAGACATTCGTGTGCTTGGCCAACTTTGGAGTGACATTGAAGATGACGTGAACTAAAAGTTAAAGATTATGCAGACAAGGATCACAATTTCACTTAATACTTAACCAAAAAATTGAAGGAAGAAATTGATCATTCTACATGCTAAGTTAGTTGTAAGTGCATATGATATAACAACCATTCAAGGGTTGATTCTAAACACTATTCTCAACGAAACTCCTTTAGTTTGTTTGATTATCACCAAATAAATGCAATAGACGTGCTCACACATTTTGAAAGAGGAGATTAGTTTTTCTAATAGGTTGGTTCATCATGGTCACAATGATGTGGTATAACTTGGTGGAATATTTGTCAAATTTTGTTAGGACTGAGTTTTCTAAAGATAGGTTTAGTCTTCTAAACTATCGTACCACTTTATTTGTTGTTGACTTTGATTTGGTCTCCCAAAGTTCACTCTTTTTCTTTTCTTTTTCTTGATCTTTAATAATATTTAGGAGTTGATGTTGCAAATAGTTGTTGAAAATTAAAATTATGAGGTGCCAACATGGTTGGAGCATAATTTTTCATCATAATATATTTGTATGCTCTCAGTTTATAAAAAAAATTAAAAAATTAAACAACTTTTCAAAAGAGAAGTAAAAATAGTTATGTAAAAAAAAAGCAAAAACAATGGTAAAAAAATTGTAGTTTTATACAAAAGTTATGAAAAAAAAAACTTAAAAATTATTATTCATCCAACTATACCATTGCAAGTTATATAAATTCACTTGAAACTCAAACAAATTGTTTTAGTCTCAAATTGTATCCACCTAAATACAAACTATAAGGCCAATTGCTTGTTTTCTTTTCTTAATATTTGGTATGAAAACTCTAGTTGGTAATTTAAATATCAAGAATTGTGATAAAAAAAAAAAAAAAAAAAGCAAGCAAGTGGTTGCCACAGCACATGGCACGGACCTAACTTTGTGGGAAAGAGATGGCTGGCCGTGAAGTTTGTCTTTAAAGCCAAGAGAAAGAATTGTACTTGGAAAGAAACAAGAACAAGAGCTTTGTTAGTTTTCTACTTGGAAAGCAACTAAACCTAAAAGGGCTCAAAATATATACTTAATTCGTGTCCAATTTGCCACCACTTTTTAGTTTGATCAGAGCCTTTTTAGTTTCCTCGTCATATTCTGGTCCAAATAATAGATGCATAAGTCTCAAGTGAAATGTCATTTGAAATGTGAATTAAAGTGTGGTCCTTCATATTCTTGTATTATTTCCATCTGTACATGGTTGATGTGCCTCTTTCATTCGCCTACTTATATGTGCTTGAATAATTTAATCACTCAAATTTACCAAATAAAATATTATTAATCACTTAAATTAAAGAACATATAGTCAATTTAATCCATCAATCAAAATGTCTATTTATAATAAACATATGTCAAAATTATTGTAAAATATGAATAATGATTTGATTTGAACAATCTCTTGATGCATCAAATAATTATAAAATACTAATACGAAGCTAAACTTGGTTAAAATAATAAATTGTTTGACATTGTTTAATTAATTGAAAGAACCAAATTACTATTTCGTAAAATTGATACTAACTTGACATTTTTTTTACAAAACAAAATTGACATAATCGTACAAGTTGAAGGAGTAAAATGTTACTAATTTAGACTAGATTTAATGAAAAGAGAGTTATATACATGATGAATTCATAGGGAGAGAAATAGAAAGAAATAAAAAAAGAAATGCTCGCATGAGCTTAAGCCTTAAAAGTACATGTTAGTATTCAAAAGGTAGACGAAAATATACATTCTATTTTTATTTATAAAAGACATTTAAACAAATAAAAGATGATGTATTTGATTTAAAATTTGAAATAGATATATCAATTTTTATTGACTCGCATATCTCTTATAAAGACGATAGGATGAGTATTAGAAAGCGTGTCAATTTATTTATTAAAAAGTTAAAAAATTATTTCTTTTAGTAATTTTAAATATTTGTATAATTGTGTGTTTTCATGAGCTTAGTTCAGTTATTCAATAGAAACAGTGTATAATACAAACAAGGCACGGAGTTTAAACCTCAACCATTACAAAATCCTTAATACGTGTGGTTAAATGTGCGGAAACTATTGTTGTTTTATTTTATTTATCCCCTATAAAAATTGTTGTTTTATTTTGTTTATGGTGACAAGATGTGCAGTGATGTCTAAGTATGGAATTGGTGTCCCAGAGCCACCGACCGAATCCAAAGCTTTATTACATTCAAAATGTGCGGCGTCATTAATCATTAAGCAAGTTTCCGTCCATACTGTTTGAATTAGTAGAAAGCAAAAGAATTAATATTTTAACAAAGCAAAAAATAAAAAGTCAAAAGAAAATTTGGTTTTTTTTTAACAAGCCAAAATGGAATTAATTAGAATAAAATGAGTGGTTCACCTCGCACAAGACGTGCAAAAGAGAACCATTCAAAGTTTGAACAAGCCAGGTTGTTGCTGCCACAGAAAACATAAAGCAAACAAACCACAAAAAAAAAACAGCAAAGTTACTGTAAAACTCTCATGCAAAGTGGAGGATGTCTCCACCAGTCATGATAGCTAAATGAACAGGTTGACATACACGCCTTTAACCACTAAAAGGAAAGCATTTTTACTCTGTCGTTCATCTGCTGTAACTCTGATGCCTTATGATTAAAAACGCGGTTGTTCCTTTCTTTCCAAATAACTCAGACAAATGCAAGCCAGATTAGTTTTAGAAATGGAATATGTGAATCGCGGTAACCATGCTAAATGACCGAACTGAAGAAGATGTGCACGAAGAACCTCTGGTGTGACAAAATGAATATTTAACCACTGCGAAATAGAAACTCATAGATTGCGAAATGTGTCGCAATTTAAAAATAAATGTGTAGCAGTCTCTTGTAAACCGCACCCTCCAACACACTGATTAGCATCGTGATGAAGGACACGGAGCCTCACAAGATTATCCTACGTGGGAAGCCGGTTGCGAATAAGTCGCCAAGCAAAAAGAGAAACTTTAAGCGGAACATGTTTATGCCATACATCATCAAATAAACCCCTAGCAGGATGCTCCTCCACCGATGTAAGAAAATGATAAGCCCCTTTCACTGTATAGCCAAGAACGGGATCGAGCAACCATCTCCACCTGTCAATAGTATGATCCTACAAAACAATATCATGCAGCAAAGCACAACACTCTCTGACACACTCCTCCTCCCACGCAAAAAGGCGCCTCCTCCACACCCAAGCACCGCCACCAACACCCCACCCTCTACTCGCCATAACATCCACCGTCACCCCCTTATCAACGGACAAATCGGGGGGGTAAGCGAACCCGTAAAGGAACACCTCCGACCCAATTGTCTGATTTATTTCTTTTAATATTTTATTTGTGACAAAAGGGAAATGGGAGTCCCTCCAACAAGTACTTTTAAATATACACCATCTGGTCACTATTAAAAGCAAAAATCTATATTTTAAATTCATTCAATTAATAATGCATATAATCTTTATTAGACCAAATACATCATTTAATAAATGAACCGAAAATAGCGATTTTTGCTTATAACAGTGACCATAAAATGTATACAGAAGAAGCTCTAGAGAAATATGGTTTCTCAACTTGTGGTGGATTGTTTAGAGAATTTTAGGATGGTCTTAGTTAAGGTGTAGAAATGTAGAGTTTAGTTCATATTATGTATATGGCACACCATCTTCATTTCGACAGTGCGATTTTTTAAACATATTCTAATATTGTTTCAGTTGATGTTGTCAATCGTTCTACCATAATCTTTTATCTCAAACTTCTTATTGAAGATTCTTAATCTACTAAACCTTTTGAATTGGTGTGTAATTTAGCATTGCTTCAGATAGGTCTACTCATGTCCAAATTTAGTTTCAAATTCAGTTGTTGAACAAATCGAGCATCACATAAGCAAATGAAAGAAACTTTACAAAGTAATGTGAGGGGTTGAACAAATGAGTTGAACCAAGACACACTTATTTTGAGGTGCTTATAAGCAATTAAAGGGGCGTAAAGAACAACTTTCTAGCTTGGGCTACCCTATAATGATATTCCGATTCGTGATTTTTAATCTTAGATACAGCTTAAACGACTTTAAACTTAGAGTGTTTCTTTTTCCACCATACCGATTTCTCGCGCGCTCTATGTTTTTTAGATTATATACCGAAAAGCAAAATACACCCTCCAAAACACATTAAAACACCCTCCAAAATCTTTTGTTTTTATTGGGTTTTGTAATCCGAATAGGGTTCATGAGATGGTTAGAGAGTGAAAAAAGAAACAGTTTTAAGTTATACTTTGTAAAATTAAGAATAATGTGAAAATTTGTGTTGGTTGGGAGTTGAACCAAGACACACCCCTTACCATTGAACCATGGCAATGGTTATGAATAAATTTGAACAGTATTGGTATATATACTAGTCCGTGGACATGTTCTTATCTCCCGATCCAATGATTGATTTGTAACTTCCAATCACAAGCGAACATGAATTAGGATACGATATGAGCTTTTTTGGAAATTCAAGGTGCTTGTGACTTGTGGGCAACTTGGGGGGCTTAAAGAGAAATTTTTCCCATGTTAGAAGGACCAGAGAGAATAGGCCCGTGGTTTATGGATACAAGCAAGTCCAACCTCCCCTCCATTTTTCTAATTTTACCTCCATTTTTCATGCGTGCCCTTCATGCATTCACATGGACGTAAAACAATTATCACCATTCTTCACATGGACAGTGAATTAATGCAAAAGAGTATCTTCGTAACACAATTAAAACTAATGGACCATGGCAGCTTTAAATAATTTCCATGTACTTTCAAATTTCAGTCACAATGGATGGATGTTAGTATGTTGTAACCAATGTTTTTAAAACCAGACCGGAGATTAAATCGATGCACCTCTGATTCTCAGTTCAATCGGTCTAACCGTTATAGAATCGGTTGCGACCTCTGGTTCTCAGTTCAATCGGTCTAATCATTATAGAACCGGTTGAACCGAATACTAAATATATAAGTAAATTATAGAGCTAAATTCACTCAAATAAAAAAATTTACAAAATTCTATTAATTTTATTATTTTAATGCAAAACAATTTATTTTGTATGGATTTTGTTAGTCCAATTCCGTAAAACAAAGTTAATAGCCCACTTAATTAGAAAAATGCTCTTCTCCCAACAAGATTTGCTCACTCCCAACCAAATTTTCGAAAATATCCCCGGCCTAAGTTAAGTCACACATCACGCAGCGTGAGTTAAGTCACGCATGAGTTAAACGCAAAGTGACTTAACTCACGCAGAGTGACTTAAAACCACAATCAAGCCTTATCCCACTGAGTAGAGTCGGCTACATGAATCAAATGATGTCGTTGTGTTCTATAAAAAAAATCATGTCTTTCTTCAACTCATTTATCTCTAGATACTTCCTAGTAGTTTCTTTTATAGTTCTTCTAGCTCTACCCCTACGTCAAGTGATCCGACTCCACTCCATTTGATATACTCTCTTTACTATAGAATTCATGTGTCTTTTCTCTGATACCAAAATCACATAAGTCTAGTTTCTGCCATTTTTTCTGCTATAGGTGCTACTGCTACCCCAAATCTCTCTCTAATATTGTCATTTATAATTCTATCCAACTTTATCTTACCACACATCCAACACAACATCTACATCTCTGCTACACTTATTTTATGTTCGTGTTGGTTCTTTACCGTCCAGCACTCGGTCTCGTACAACATCGTGGGTCTTATCGCTTCCGATTAATTTTTCCCTTGAACTTAAGCAGTATTTTCTCGTCACGCGGAACACCTGAGGCACTCCTACATTTCAGCCACCTAACTTGGATTCGATGGGTTACACCTCATTCTACTTCTCCATCGTTTTGTACTATAAACCCAAAATATTTAAACCGTGTAATGTGTGGTATGATATGGTCTCCAACTTTCACCTCTACGCATAAACATTTCGTCTTTTGCTAAAATTACATTCCATATATTTTGTCTTGCTTCTACACAACTAAAAGCCATAAGTTTCTAAGGCTTGTCTCCAAGTATCACACCTCTCATTTAATTTTTCCTCCGACCCTTCAAGTAGGACTGTATCATCTATAATTGCGCTGCTGTGTGTGCCTCTGATTGTGTGGTGAACTTATTTTCGTTTGTGCGTTATTTCTCATTGAAGAATATTTATGAAGTAGCGTTGAAGATGTGTTTATTCCTTCATGAAGATTTAAAAGATGATTTTTAAGTAAGTTTATTTTTGTATCCCTCCTACATACATTGGTTTTCTAGTCAAAGATTATTTTAGCCAAAATTTGGCAAAAGGGGAGATTGTTGGGTTTTTATTTATGGGTTGGCTGCATTTTGTTAAAACAAGAAGTTCTATCAAGATGTTGTACGAGATGTCCTAAAAATGTAAGTAGGACATCTTAGCTTAAGGTTGAGTACTTTATTTCCCTTTCTTGGAAGATTGTGTTTTTGCGTGAGATCACTTAAGATTTTTTTTGAAGATTTGATTCATGTAACTTGGGGGTCCAAGAGGCGTGTGTTTCTAGAAGCTGCTCATATCAGTTTAAGCCATGTCGTGTTTTTGAAGTTAATGTCCTAAACATTTTAGGAAATAATATATTTGCTCATAGAAGATTATGAAGACAAAATATACGTTTTAGTCCGCTAACTTGTTTAGCCCGATTGAAGAAAAGCCCATTCTTACTCTGACTATATAATGAAGACTCAAAACTTATGAAGACTGATTGGAGCCGTCATATTTTGAGAAAAGAGTCTCAGGGTTTTGTGTCGTTGTTATTTGTATACCTCTCTTTGTATAAGCTTGATGCATTGAGCTGGTTTGTTTAGTTGAGTTGTATTTTGTTATTTGTAAACCGCTCTAGTGCATCTTGCAAGAGTTGGTTTTGTTTATTGGAGTTGTTCTCATTTTTCTTGAAGAAGTTAAATTAGCCCACCCAAATTGACACCGGAGAGAATCAAACTTGAGACATTCATAAGGAGCACACTCCCAGATCCCAAGTCAATACTACCAGGTTAACCCAAGTGGGTTGAGTTATACTCCTATTTTAATTGTAACCGTGATTGATACAATCATAGGGGCTGTGATTGTGTGAAGAAAGTGAGATGAGATCTCATATCTAGGGGAAGTCTTAGGCAAAAATTCACTAGTAGTGATTCAGTGGCAAGGCAGTGAACATGGACTGGTTGCATAAGACTACAAACCAATACTATAAGAATGAATTTCCTTTCTTGGCATGATTGCCTCCAGATGTAGGTGACGTTGCACCGAACCGAGTTACCAAATCTCGTGTGTTCTTTCTTTCTTTCTTGCACTTTACTTTAATTGTTGTTTATTTTTTATTTTGCTATAGTGTCGTACCTGTTGTATAGGACATTAGTATTGTCGAACATGTTGTCCAGGACATCAGGTTGGACATCTGTCCAGCGAGTGCTAGAATTTCATATAGTTTTAATCAAATTATAAACTAAAACATTACATAAAAATTACTAAAACCTGAATGCATTGCTCCCTCTGTCCCTTTTTGAAAAGTGTTTGTAGTAATAAATTTGTCATAAATGTATGTTACTATTTCTAAATTACCCTTTATCTATAGAAATATTTAATATTAACTTTTTATATTTCAAAATATATTGATAATATTAATGAGGGGTGTATTTAAAAAAAGAGTACTAAATTAATCTAGAAATTTGCATAATATTATATCTAGGGACAAAACTTTTTTGCAAAATTGTATAAAGGGACAGAGGGAGTAGATGATTAGACCATATATAATAAAAACCATTGTTGGCATTGACATCATCGGCGCATTTTCCGGAGTAATCGATGATGTCTTTCCATTTGAAGTTTTCTTATTTGTTTACCAGTTTCTTGAAACCATTCTCAATGTGCTGAATGAGGTGTACCTATGAAATAACGATGAAGTTTTCTAATTTGATGACCAAATCCTAATAATGTACATTACACAGGGGACATAGTAAAATCAACCTCATATTCATATTCATATTCATAAATACTTGGCTATAGCTATACAAAATATTTCACTAACAACTCAAGAAATCAATCATAAAATGAAACCTTAAAATGATCTCTTTAGAAGCAAAAGTTTTAAAGCCCATTGCAAGAAGAACTGCTTCGTGATTTACTTCACGCATTCTTCTTAGTTTAACCATCCTGAAAAATAAAAGGTTGTTCTTCTTACAAACTAAGGGTCACTAGTTTGATGATGATGAATGAATCTTGTATTTTTGGAAGAGATAGTGATATAAACAAACTTAAACATCTTTTGTTGTCTAGTGATCATGATGATCATAAAACAAGAATTATTTCCATTGTGGGTACGGGAGGGATTGGTAAAACAACTTGCTATACTCCTTTACAATCACCCCGAAGTAGATGACAAATTTGAGTTAAAACTGTGGCCAGATATCAGCTCAAAAGATTTTAATATTTCCAGGATTTTTGAATCTATTGCTGTACCAGCCTTTTACCCAAATATTTTGCTCGTATTGGATAACTTGTCGGGTGCACAATCTGTCAATTCGATATATCTGATGGATATCTTTAATGCTGCGGAAATGGGAAGTAGGATCATCGTTACAACACGAGATGAAAAAGTTGGAGAAGAATACTTTGATGAGCTAGTGTCAAGGTTGTTGATACAACGAGGATCGATTGGTTATGACAAAGATAGCTTTCAA
>Ga0315914_1011386_pt1 | contig 10675 bp, 4 predicted proteins | sample MpolenodulesMG_FD_203920 | JGI IMG/M metagenome (GOLD analysis project Ga0315914, IMG submission 203920) | Medicago polymorpha root nodule microbial communities from Los Angeles, California, United States - elongated nodules | ecosystem: Host-associated > Plants > Roots > Nodule | place: USA... | reverse complement strand
TAGGTGGCACGGTTGGTCAAACCTAGGCAGAACCACCTGGCACGGTCGTGCCACCATGATAGGTGGGCAAATGCTGATTTTTCATTTTCCCATTTTCGTGTGTAACTTCTGATTTTCAATCTGTTTTCGATTCTGTTTTCACCAATTCGCCCCAATCACTTAAACCATTCAAACTCTACTGAATAACTTATTTCACAAAAGTCCTTAAACCGATTTTTAGTTCAAAAACCCGATTTTCACCCAAACGATTTCACACTCAAAACCTTTGTTTCAAAACAGAAATTCTAATCAACCTAATTCATCGTAGCACCTTTATTAATCCATTCAAATTCATCAAAATCAAACTTCTTTTCTTTGACCCATTTTCACAAAAAACACAACAACTTAACCAAACTCTACTTTAATCTTCATCAAATTCATGAATTCTCATCTCTAGCATATACCCAACAACATTTATACACACAAATCATGAGTTCAACATTTATCAACAACAATATCATCATTTTCAACATTTTAAGCTAAAACTTCAAAGTAATCACTTCAACACATACCAACATTGAAAATTAAGCATCAACAACAAGTTTTCAACAATTTTTATATACCCAAATTTACCACATAATCCTAAGCACGAAAATTAACACCCAAGATCATCAAATTCATAATTCATTCAAAATAAATGTTATCCATAAGTGAAAACTAGATTATAGCTTATTAAATACAACAAACATATCCCCATTACCTTGTTTTCTTAAGCTTAAGCTAATCTCCAAGAATCTTCACTCTCTCAAATGAATCCTATCTTTCTCTTCACTTTTCTTGAAATGGGTCTTCCTCTTTCTCTTCTATTCTTGTCTTTTCCCTCAAATCTCTCTAGCCTCTCTATTGAGTGAAAGTGTGGAATGAGCTAACCCTCATTTCCTCTAATGAGGTATGTAATATATACTCCAATAATGGGCTAGGTTACTACAATTCATAATGGACCTCAACACTCTTACTAAATTCTAAAAAGTTACTACTCAATTAACTCTTAAAACTATCTCATAATTACCTCAAGTTATCTCTAACTTAGTAAATATAACTATTCACTCTAAAATACTAAAATAATCTCAATTCTAAGATTACTAAAATACCCTCACTTAACAAATGACCAAAATACCCTTAATCTTTAAAATGACTAAAATACTCTTGTCGCCTCAAAATCCACTAATCCCAAGTCAAACACACAAACAAGCAATTTAAACATATTAAACACATATAATAAATAAACAAAATAATCATAGCGAAAAACAGACTGTTATAGTGGTTAGTTTTTATTGGTTTTGGTGTTTGCCCTTAGTTGGGTGATGTCTTTATTTGGGTTTTTGATGTACGAGATGTATGCACTTTTTCTTAAATGTTCAGCCTATATATGGATGCTTTGTTGTTTTTATTTTGTCGATCTATGTTCATCTTGTACAGGAACTTTATTATAAATAATAAAAAAAAGCGAGAAGAGACTCTGATAGTGTAATCCGTTTTTTCCTTTTCTTTCATTGAAGATGTAATATTTTTTTTCAATTTCAATATTTATTTTACTATTATGTAAAAGCTTTTTTGGTAAGACATATTTCTCTATTTAAAGTATTTTAAATGTTTGCAACGAGTGAACCAAACACAAACTATAGCTATCAGTTAAATTAATATGATATCTTCACAAATCCTAGTTTAACAGACAAAAAATTTGAAATTGTTAAGCCGAACATAATGACATAAGTTTGAACTCCGACTTCTCCATTTATATATGTGAATTTCCAATGACAATTGTAATTTCGTCTATTGACCAAAAAATAAAATCAATAAATATGAACAACTCCTCCCGCAAGTGACGTCTTCTTAAAAATAACGACCAACCATTATATTCAACTCAATAAATCCTTCTACAGTTCACACCAACATTTGTGTACATCGAATACACAATCATTTTCTTGTGTTATAATGTATCATAATTAAGTGCTCAAATAAAAAAATTTAGCATCTCATTCTCATATATATATTTATTGCATATATTGTTGCAAGTGAAGTGAGCTACCACCTTTACTGCAATGCTTACAACAAGACTAGACCAGAACACACCCTTCCATAACAGTAATAGCCTTTCCACGAATAAGCACTCTTTGATTTTGTTCATCAATATGAATATTGATAGCTCCTCCTCTAGTTGATACCTAGACAAATGTAATCTACAAATTAGTATAACATTGATAAAGTTAATTCTAATGAGAAAATGATATATGGTTTAGTACCTGATAAGCCTTTAAATCACATTTTCCCAGCTTCTTGCTCCAATAGGATGCCAAGCTACAATGGATACTTCCACATACAGGATCCTGAAATGAAAAATGAGTTATTAATCAACAACATCTTTTTTAATTGAACCTGAAGAGTGAATTTGCGTTTACTATAATATCCTTTATATTTTTCTAAAAACAACCTCTTGTGTCAAAAAGAGGATAATACGGCGTACAATACATCAATTAGTGGAATCCCTTTTCAGATCCAGCGTATGCTGGAGCTTTAATGCATTAGACTTTTTTTTTTAATAATATCCTTTATATTTGTCATATAACCTTACATGGACCTTTTAAAATTAGGTTGCAATTACAATATCATGTGCCTCAGTTAATAAATTGTTTTTTAAAATGATGAACTGGTCCTTGGATCTTTTAGGAGATTCGTTGGGTTATATAAATGGACAAAAGAGAACTAGCACATTATATATAAGTAATTATTTGTTATTGAAAACTTGCATCAAAATGTAAGAACGTTACTTTGTAACTTTAATGGAAGAAGATTAAACCTAATAGGAAAAAATTGTATAATTTCATTCTAGCATTTTAATTTATAATAGTTCATATATCATCATACAATAAATGTTTAGCATTAGATATTTCTAAAATCTAAGACTTGACCAAAAAACAAACTAAGAAAAATTAATGATAAACGAAAGAAAGAAAATGATGTGTTAAAAATTGTGCAGTTTATTTTTCAAAAAGTTAAAAAATTATTTTTCCAATAAATATTTTCAATTGGTAAAATTCTCAAGTTATGCCTTTAAAGGCACATGCTAGCACTTAGCATGACATGCATCCATCGATAAGTAAATAATAAAGGAAATGCTAACAAGTATAGTTGGCCATTCTTTAAGTAACAACAAACATAATGAAAATTGTGTAATTGTGATTTTTATATCTGTTGACTTATATTTTCAAGATATAATTACTTTTTAAGAATTTTTTAAACAACGCCCCTACCCTGACTAGGAAAAGAGCACTAGTTAAAAAACCAAAAATAGAAACTTTATCTTGGAAATTGTGTATTTGACTTATTGAAATACCAAAAAGTTACTTTTTTTACATAAAATTTAACAATTGTTTCCTTTTTTAAAATTTTTAACTAGTGTCTAAGAGCATTTGTTAGCATAACCCTTATAATATTAGTTCTCAATGCCTTACCTCATTACATCCAATACTTGGGGCAAATAATCGACCGTAGAAGTCAAATCCCGACTCAGGAGGTGCAATCCCTGAAACACTTATCGCCCTAGGCCCTCCGGGTAATTTACTCATTGCATCAAAATTTGGTTCTACATCTGTGACATTCTTTCCAGATTTTACCACAACCTAGCTAGGAGAAACAATAGATTTACATAACCTTAAAAAACATTTAATATGAAACGGATGGATAAAGAAAGCGGTTTAGGAATTACAAGTATGTCATCTTGAATCTGTGTCCTCTTTATATCAATTATGGAAGCACCGCCCAATGCTTCAGAAATGAGTGAAGTATCATCAAATTTGAATTCTGTAATAGGGTCAACAGGAAAATTCAATTCAGTATAAAATGCATCCTTAGCTTCACCGTTTTGCAAGTCAGTGCCATTATTGGTCAATGAAATTTTTTTGGCTGTTAAACTTCCAGAATGTGTCACAAATTCAATTGTAGCATTGTTGTCCACCAAACCAGATGAAAAGAGTGCATGTGAAGATGCTAATGTGCCATGGCCACAAATATCAACCTGTATTATGATGTCAACAATGGTTTAAATTGTGTCATAGGTTATGGTCATTTTATAACTGTCACAAAACGTGTGCGGTGATTGTACCTCAACAATTGGAGAAAACCATCTAAGACCAAAATGAGGATTTGATTTAGAGGTTCCATGAATAGGAATCAAATAACAAGTAATAGAGATATTGAACTCAGAAGCTAATGCTTGCAACCATTCATCGTCCTTATCTTCTTCTAATAAACACACTGCTGCTGGATTCCCTTTGAACGCTGATTCGGCAAAAGCATCGACCTGTGAAAGAATATTATTACTAACTATGTGAAATTCAATAAATATATGCAATAAAACAAAGTTCACAAATAAGCATACCACATAGTATTTGATAGGTTTCTTTGACATTGTCAAGTATATGCACACAAACAAGGGTGTTTTAGTTTTAAAAAAGAAAACATACAAATATGTGTTAATACTGAAACTTGTAAAGGCCCCTGCTATATAAATATATACAGCCGCTTTAACGTCACTACTTACATATATAATATAATGCATGTGTTTGTCTCTTGTTTAATAATCCAATTATTGATCTAGTATCATAATATAATGCATGAAATGCGGGGATGCATGTCATGTATAATAATGATATTGTATTTTAATAATCCAACCATTGATCTAGTATCATAATAATATCGTAAAGATCGATCAAACACACAAGACTTTATATAAACCTGAAAATCATGGCTATGTAATCTAACCACCGGTATTTACTTGTTCTTTAAATATTTAGTATATGTTAATTTGAAATTAGTAATCGTTATGAAACTAAACAAATAAAAATAAGAATGGAGAGAACGAGAGGAAGAGACAGAAATATTATATTATTCTCTTATGATGTGCAACAAGGTTACATGTGAACTCTATTTATAGAAAAATACAATGACATAGAAAAGAAGTATCAATGACTTGAGAAACAAGCACAATAATATAAATGAGCTAATAGTATGACTCAATAACCCAATTTCTATATGGACATACACTTATAATATTCATAACACTCCCTGTCCATCAAGGATATGTCTCATTAAAACCTTACCAGAGAAAAACTCGGTGGTTTTATCCCATCGGGTTTTCACGGCAAGATTGATATGTCTTATATTAATTCTAGTGTCATAATCTGCCTCATTAAAAACCTTACCGTAAAAACCCAATGGGATAAAACCACAGTTAAAGGAAAAAGAGTGCAAAAACACATTTTTGTCCCCCTCTCATAAAAACAATTATATATGAGACGAAGAAGGTCAAATAAGGTTATGATCCTCTTAAATATACCAACATTTAATTTGTAAAAGGTAAGAAATAGTTGTCTGTTTCAACTTTGCCATGTAGTTATAACAATTGCCCTGTTTCCATACATTATTTAGGTGAAAAGAGGATTAGAGGTTATACACATATGTTAGATGTATGGGACATGCCTGATGGAGAATTTATACTTGTTGAAGTATATACTTTTGGTAATCCTATGGTTTGGGAAGGGAAAACTCTACTGAATGCAATAGGCAGCTTGGTAAGGAGACACCAATTTGCTCCTATCAAACACATTTCCTGGAAAGACATGCCTGAGACTGATATTACCAACATGATTGATTTAATTAAGGTCTTTATAGAATTTTTTAAGTTTTATTTCCATTCATTTATTGTGATATTTTATTACTTTACAAAAGGTCTAACAATTTGGCTTTTTAATAAATAGAGTAAGTTCCGATTTGTTCCTGAATTGAACGAGCAAACATCACAAATACTAAAGGATAACATCAATAGTAAGTGGAGACAATTTGAGCATGATTTGAAATCAAAAGTGTATGATGAAAGCAAGACTAAGGAGGAAATGGCTTCTATCATCCCTGAGAAAAGAGTTGACCCATCCCAATATCGTGCTTTAGTGCAACATTGGTGTTCCAAGGAGGGTAAATATGTGTTTACTAATTATGTGCTAGTTGCAAACTTTTTTCCTTCTTTTTTGTCTTGAATTAAAATTTATGCGAGTTTGGTAAAGATATATGTATGCTGCTGGTAATCTATTTGGAAAAGCAAAATTCATTAGTTTCTGGTCACATTCTAAAGTTAATATATTTATGTTTTTGCACGACAAAGTTTGATACTTGTTACTCTTTATGTTAGCCGATCCGGTTTGTGGTCTGTGACAGATTAGGTGTGATGAAGTTTCATGAATTCTTTGATGGGGAAAAATGTCTGTTCTTAATTTTTGACATTCTAGTGTTGGTTACTGCCTCAGTAATGGCTAGAGGCGACACTGAGAAACTTGGTTCTGTTTGTATGAGAAATACCTTGAAAAGCAAGATAAGTCTGTCACTTGGCAGATGACTTTGTGTGTTTGCACATGCACGAACGTAACGTGCATGTTGAATTTTGCAGGGTAAAAGATTGAAGATAGGTATTTGAGGTGTCATAGATAAAGAACAAGAAGATGAGTATGATGTGAGCAATGAAATAGAACAAGCATAGACTAGCCATTGGACTTGAACAATAATAAGCCTAGTCACCTAGGATTTGGTTGGATATACTCTAAGAGAAAGAAAGCCATAGCCAGAGATCATTAGTTACATTTTGAGTTGACAAGATTTTTAGATGATGTAGTGCGGTTATAGGGGGAGGAGTTAGTCACTTTGGGTAGTTTTAGACCAATGTTGTCAAATAGCAATGTTGTAGCTTTATAGTGTAGCGGAACTTGAACAAGTCACTTATGTTCTGCAATATACAAAATGTTGTTTAATAGCAGCTATAGAGGCACTATAGTACTGTAACATAGTAGAATTTGAATAAAACTTTATTTTCTGTGATATGATTGTGATTGAGAATACTGTTTTAAACAAAGAAATACATTTTTTTAAGGAGCCGGTGCTTTGGTTTTTCTGTTGCAAAAACTTTGGCTTGTCTTCTTGTTTTTAATATTACTTTTATACTAGTTTTTGTTCTGGGGCTCCATCAATTTGTTGGACCTGTTAGATAGGAATCTCATTTGAACCTTGTGATTTGTCAATTGATTCAGACTGGTGTGTCCATTGAATATATCGCACTTGTTCTTTGTTATTTTGGTTTTTTAATATTTTTAATATGAGGGCCGATAATTTGACAACTTATTGCATGACAATTTATCCATCTCTCTAACTGTTAATTGTTTTTGGTCGTATTTTAAGGGGCATTGATGGAGAAGAGGATGATGATCTGGTTTTGGCGAAACATGATATGAAGAAAAATATATGATTGTTCTTGATAGGATAGAACCATATAAAAAACTGTGTTTTTCAGTTTCTGCATCTTATAAGTACCAAAACTCATTTTCTGTGTATTTTGGTGTTGTCATTTTATATGATTTGTCCACATTGGTGAATAATACCTTGAGAATATATTCCACATTGGATGTCTATTGTTTGGAATATTAATACCAATTTTTTTTATAAAATATAAATGTTTTTATAGGTATTAACCGGTTTGTATGATGGAGAAAAATATAATATAGTGCAACAAGAATAAATAACTTCTCAAAAAAAAAAAATTGGGGGTTTCATGTTTTTTTAAAAGAAAGGGGGCATTTTATAAATAAAAATTGTGGGATTGGTTTTTACCCACGGCCAGAGACGCCGTAGATAAAAGTATTAGACTGTGGGAAAATCCTGTACAGATACACAATCCATCCATAGGTAAAGGTACTGTCCATAGGTAAAACATGCATAGACAGACAGACAAAAATCCGTTGCAACTTGCTAAGCATAGTGCATGGCCAATGTGGCCGTGGGTCAAAGTTTTTGCCGCATATACCCACAGAAATTATCCGTTAGTGACGGTTTTTGCCCGTCACTAGAGGTCAAGTTTCTTGTAGTGGATCTTTGTTCATCTAGTACTGGAACTTTGTTATAAATAATAATAAAAAAGAAAAGCGAGAAGAGACTTGATAGTGCAATCCGATTTTTTTTTCCTTTTCTTTTATTGAAGATGTAATATATATTTTTTTTCAATTTCAATGTTTATATTACTATTATGCAAAACAAGGGTATCAAAACCGGACTAGACCGGCCGGTTCAACCGTGAACCGGACACCAATCCGCTCCGGAGGCACTTGAAAACCAGCTTGTCAAACAACCGGCGGAAAACCGGTAAACCAGTGTAAAACCGGAAAAACTGTGACAAAACCGGACGGTTGCCTGTTGACTCCGGTCTGAAAAAGAAAAGAAAAACGGCAGAGATGTAGTTTTAGTTAGCAGATCCGAATCACAGTGAAAGAAAATAGATTTTGAAAAAGAAACATATGTGAAGAAGAAAGAAATAGATCAAGACAACAGGAAGAGAAAGCAATCAACCATTGTAGATGCAATGAAAAAATAAAATAAAGAAGATGATGAAATGAAAGAAGTTCTGCCAACTGAGAGTTGTTGTTAACATACGGCAGTCAAATACTTGTGTGTTTTATAAAATGATTCTAGGGTTTCATGAAAACCTGGGCTTCATAAAATAATAAGAGAAGGGCATATTAAATTATTATGGTCCAGCTCATTATATTTATATTAGTATATAAAACATAAAAAAAGAGGGGTACGGTCATTAAAAATTTTAAACAAGAATCTCTAACAATACAGCCAAGCCAAGAGACATGTTATTTTTCAAAAAAAAATTGCTAACTTAAGTTATATGTTATATTAAAATAAGTAATATTTTAGTATATCCGGTTCGACCCTGGTTCACCCCCAGTTGAACCTTTAAACCTTGAACCCATGCATATACCGGTTTAATGTCCGGTCCGATTTTAATTACCTTGATGCAAAAGCTTTTTTGGTAAGACATATTTCTCTATTTATATAATCATATAAATGTTTGCAACGAGTGAACAAAACACAAACTATAGTTATCAATTAAATTAATATGATCGTTCAAAAGTCCTAGTTCAACCGTCAAAAAATTTGAAATTGTTAAGCTGAACGTAATGACATAAGTTCGAACTCCAACTTCTCCATTTATGTATGTGAATTTCCAATGATAATTGCAATTTCGTCTATTAATAAAAAATAAAATAAATAAATATGAACAACTCCTCCCGCAAGTGACGTCTTCTTAAAAGTAACGACCAAGCATTATATTCAACTCAATAAATCCTTCTACAGTTCACACCTACGTTTGTGTACATCGAATACACAATCATTTTCTTGTGTTACAATGTATCATAATTAAGTGCTCAAATAAAAAAAAATAGCATCTCATTCTCATATATATATATTACATATATTGTGGCAAAGTGAGGTACCACTGAGTCATTAATTAGTATTTTTAATAGATTATTTGAGTTTGTTTTATTTAGATTTTATGTGTTTTTATTTCCTTTCTAGAACTATTTTACTTCAATTGCAAGTTATTTAATTTCAGGAACAAATATTTTAAAGATTGAGTCTTAGAGCAAAAGAAAGGAGATTTGGAGCTGATTCGGGCCAAAAATATGAAGATCTTGTGCAAAAATATCAGGCACAGCCTGTGCCTCCAACATATCAAAGACAACAAGCCACTAGAGAGATTGGCACGGCCCGTGCCTCCAATGGCATGGTCGTGCGCGACCAGCAGACCTCCTTTTGTTGCTTTTGCTTCTCGGACATGCTTCACGTTTAGTTTCTTTATGACCTAAAGCCCATAGTTTTTTGTGAAACATTCTATTGATGTATTTCTTGGGGCTTAAGTAGTTATAGGCTATAAATAGAGCAGCTAGCAAACATATTGAATCATCTCTTGTTCTTGGAAATTAATAGTGACAATTGTTTCCTTTGAATAAAAGTTCATCTTTATTTTATTTCATGTTCTTCTTCTTCTTCTTCTTCTCTTCTATGTCTACAATGAACAGGAGTGACTAGACTTCTTTGTCTTGGGATTGTTGGATGAGTCTAATGACCTAATCCCTATCAAACCAAGCCTCGAACCCTAATTTAATGTAAATCTATTTTCTAATCTATTTCACCGTTTTTATAATGAATTAACAAGTATTAATCGATGGACCGAAAGACGAAGTTTAATTGTTGTTAATTCATCATCACAAATATCAAGTGAAGGATCGAAAGATTAAGTTTTGATATTGGAACAAGTGAAATTAGACAAGGATTGCGAAACATGATAATAGTCTAGCAAACCTTGAGACAATAAAGTTTCGTACTTAAAGGGTTGCAATACCAATCAACCATGAGAATAGGCGTGGTTGCTAACGAAATACATTCACTGAGACCGAGAGGAGATGTGAAAAGCCTAAGAGAAACTTGTCTTTAGAAAATAGGTCTAGCATATGGTTCTAGGTTTAGGGTTTGGTTTGTGAAGGATTTGTCACCAAGATGAACCAATAATCCCAAGGCGTTTTTATATTATTGTTATTTTCTTTTAAAACAAAATCCAAACTTTTCAACTTGAACTCTCTTCCAATCATTGTTTAAAGTTAGTTGAATTCATAACTCCTTGCTGGAACGATAATCTTTTATTACTACATCGGTAAACCGTGCACTTGCGGATTTACTACATCAAGTTTTTTACGCCGCTGCCGGGGAGTTAATTAATTTAATTAACTTATTAAGGGTTAATGGTGTTTTT
>Ga0315914_1011383_pt1 | contig 10678 bp, 10 predicted proteins | sample MpolenodulesMG_FD_203920 | JGI IMG/M metagenome (GOLD analysis project Ga0315914, IMG submission 203920) | Medicago polymorpha root nodule microbial communities from Los Angeles, California, United States - elongated nodules | ecosystem: Host-associated > Plants > Roots > Nodule | place: USA... | reverse complement strand
AATTGCATGAAGAGACAGAAATAGCTTACGGTATGATTCTTCCATGATGAGTGACAAATTTTCATCCAAATATTTCACAACAGCAGTGTTACCTTCACCAAGAACATCAAGTCCACTAAACTGCCCAGCTTCTTCAGTGAATATTCCATTATCATCTACTGGAGATAGTATGGGTAGCCCGTACTTCTGACCAGTCACATAATCTTCTTGACCATGTCCAGGAGCTGTATGGACCAGTCCTGTTCCTGTTTCTGTTGTAATATAATCTCCCCCAACTACGACCGGACATTCCCTATTATCTACTGGATGGATGTATCTGAGATCATAATAATTAAACATATCTTTAGTGCGAAAATTTCTCATGCACCATAGGTAAATAACAATAATTTTAAACACATAGTTACAGAAACAAATAGCAGTGGCAAAATCAAATAAGAAGAAAACAATTGTTCATTTTGGTACATCCATATTAACCTGTAGTTTTCCAAATCAGAGCCCAACAGCCTTCTCTTGAAAACAAGCTTCACACCCCATTTTGCCTCTAACGTTGGCACAAGTTCTGAAGCTACAATGAGAAATAGCTTTTTCTCATCCTTCAAAACAATTCCAAGCCTTTTCTTTTTAGTGTCACCAGATGAAGAGTCGTGTTCATTTAGTGATTCTACTTCAACAACATCGTACTCAAGCTTGGAATTTACTGCAACAGCTGGGCACAATACAGTAGAAAGAAGGGGTGAGGAGAAAGAGCAACATATCTAAACTAAAACATTTAAATAACTAAAGAAATTGACTATTGATTGATACAATGTGTGCCAGAAATGACACTGTTATCCAACATGCAGATAAGATATTTTTGAAGAAAAAAGGGTGCATGTAAACAGTGTCGGTCTCTCTTTTTTTCCAACTTTATTTTCACGGGTACTCAGGGCCAAAAGTGACTAATTCTAGTAGAAAAGGATTACCATCTTGCCTAAAGTCTACTTCAGCAAACTCTTAACTGTAAAGAATAATGTATAAGTTTACGTACCAGATATGTAAGGATACTGTTAGGGACCAAGATGCCCAAGGCCCATTATTCAACGTGTATTATAGAAAGAGGCATAGGGAGCAGGGGAATGGAAGTTTGTAAGAGGGTTTGAATACAAATTAGATGGGAAAAGGAGAGCACAGTCAGTGTGTGAATTGTTTTGTGACCTGTTGTAACTTGGAACAGTTGCGAAGGGAAACTACCTTGGTAGAGCTAATAAACTACAAATTTGTTTTTTTTCCTTTTATGTTCTTGCACCACTATTCTTTATCCACTTTGATAAAAAAAGAATCTATCAGTTGGTTCGACTCGACAGATCCTTGAGAGATAGCTAGTCTAATTGAAGGATGAAGATGCATATGGAGGGTTTTGCGAGTACAGACGTGTTTTTCAAGAAGATGGTAATGGAGTGTATGGCACAACTCGCTAACCACTGCAACAATGTGGCCACAACCGAAGAAATCAAACAACTGATTGCCAACTAGAGGAAGTGGCAAGGTATCAGGTGATGAGAGTGATGAGACTGGATGCAAAGAGGAAAACACATGAAAATTCTTCTAGTCCAAAGGGGAAGATCAAGTGCAAGGAAGGTGAGCCTTCAAAGGAGTCTAAGGGGAACAAAATCTGATCCAAGAAAGTGGAATTACCGGGTTTTGAAGGGGCAGACCAAATTGGGTGGATTGACAGGGTGGAAAAGTGCTTTGAAGTACAAGACATTCGCGCTTTAGAAAAGTTGAAGTCGGTGTATATTACCATTGAAGATATGGCGGGGCTTTGGTTTAGTGTTTGGCGCCAAAAGAACCAAGACTCAACCTGGGAAATGTTTTCCAATGCCTTGATTCGAAGTTTTGGGGAGAGTTATGGCAGCGGTATGTTGGAAAGGTTGGCTACCTTGAAGCAAGAACACTCCGTCAAAGATTATATGGATAGATTTGAGAGGAACATGCATTGGGGGCCTCCTGGTCATTAACAGATACAAACAAAACTACTGGTACAAAACAAGCAGTGCTAATTATAGCAGATTAAGTAGAAAGCCAAACCTCCAAATCTAGTGTTCCTTTTTAATTGAATAAATAAATAAAGAACCATAAATACAGAACTCAAGACATTTCAGTTTATCACAGAAATTCATAGAAGAACAAGTAGAGGACAAAAATTGAGATCATTATGACTAGCAAAAGCAACAAGAATGATATCTTCAACCCAAGCCAACATGGAAAATGCAACGAATAAAAAACCTACCTGCATTGGCAGGAATAGTCCATGGAGTAGTAGTCCAAATGGCCAAACACAAATTTGGGAATTCTTGTAGTAGGTCACTCGGCATTAGAGGAGCACTTGCAATTCTGAAAATGGCATATATGCTTTTTGAAACATGCCCTTCAGGGTACTACATAGAAACCAATTAAGTAGTAAATAAATACTCAAACATCCATCAAATCAGGTTTCAGAAATATTTAAGTTAAAGAGTTAATCTATTAGGGTATTGAGAGAGGAAAAACCAATTAGGTAGTAAATAAATACTCAAACATCCATCAAATCAGTTTTCAGAAATACTTGGAATGATAATAATATATATTACAAACAACAAGGCATTGGCCCTTATTTATAATAATACTTAGCTCTTTATCCTAAGTAATGAAATATAGAAACTGTTCTTGACTGCCCAAAGGGCATGGCTCGCCAGACCAGAATCCAAAATCAGGCCCAATTCGCCAAAGCCCAAGAAACACTATTCACACCCTCACCCTGCATGCAAAGGAGGTGTGCCCGCAATGGCTATGGGCATCAGAATCAATGATCATAGCGTCTCCCCCTCAACTTCAATCCACAGCGCTCGACGATTACAAACACTGCCGTCTGTAACCGTTGACCAACGGCTTTCGGCCATCATTAGAAGGATTTCATCCTTCACCTATAAAAGAGGACATTTCACATCCTCCAAGGTTACAATTCATTCACCCTTAAACTCTATACTCTTTGCTCACATTCTGACTTGAGTGTCGGAGTGTCTTTTGCAGACACCCCCCTGCCATTTCAACAACTCACCTGCTCATTGGACGCTGTTCTTATAATCACTTCTGATCAGAAACCAAGCTTTGAGAGACTATTTAAATTATCATAAATTATGCTAAGATACAATAAGGATATGATAAAATATTGCTCCATCTAGTGTAACACGAGAGAAAACTGTAAGCATTCACATGCTAATTGGCCAAGAAGGCGAGAATTGTGCGGCTTCCACACACGCTATACAATACCAGGTTGCATATAGTACAATAGCAATAGACATTAGAAAAAAGGTTCACCGTGATAAAATCAATTTACCTCTAACTCGGCTTCAGCAAGAGCTGTCCGTGACGAAGGACTCCAGTGAACAGGTTTTCTGCCTCGGTAGATATAGCCTTTCAAGGCCATCTGGCCAAATACTTCAATCTAAAATTACGATGCAACTTATGAGGACTATATAATAACTGGTATGAATTGAAGTCATGTGCAAATGAAATTTTTCATTACTAAAGCAGTTTGCACAATCTAACTAGGTCTTGACAGAATTTTGAGGTCCTTTCTATAAGAGTTCTCAAAGAAAAATAATCCAAAATCTGAAAGTAAAGTCCTAAACTCTAATATCTATAATACATCATGAATAGGACATCTAGAGTGCTGAATTCTGTGTCCGGTTAATAAATCCATAAGAGTAAACGAGAAAGGCTGTACCAGCTACCTGGGCAGCTTCATATTCCGGATCTAGAGTAAGATAGGGATTATTCCAGTCAGCCCATACTCCAAAGCGCTGCAGACATTCATTAACATGTTTAAGATACATTTATCCAAAAAAAAAAAAAAACACATATAAGGTTGAGACAAAATCCCAGCAATCAAAATGGAATTGTAAACTGTAAGAGATCTATTATAGTCCAGAAACTAATGCAATAATATATATAATTCACAGAGCAAAAATGCAAACAAAGAAGGGACCTTAAAAGATGACATCTGAGCTTTAACAGTGTCTTTGGCAAATTTAGCAGCCTTTGCTCTCAACTTCAATGGTGTAAGATTGTTTCTAGCCTCCTTATCCAGTGACTGCAAAACTGCAACGATTCAAACAACCATACTGCTCAAAGAATGTAATAATGGATACAAGCTGAAATGCAATATGCACATAAAGTTGTGAACTTTTAGTTTAAGCAAACGAAATAAAAGGGGTCAAAACATAAGGAAAGTTGAGAATTTTCAATTTCCGTCATTATATCGTGTATTTATTCAACAGTGTGAACACATAACCAAGTTTAGAAAATCAAATTTATTTTTTTATGATATTAAGAAATTTAATGAGGTTAACTAACATTCTTAATCAGCATGATTTTAGTTATTTTTATTTATATTCGAGACCGGAAGGTGTATTTATTAATAAATATTACACCAAGAACTATCTACATGCCTGGAAATGACATGTCGCAAACATGTAAAATAAAATTTAGTGCAATACTTTTATTGAACACAACCACAAACTAGAGCCAGCCATCATCACAATGCTACTAAGAAAAAAAATTCTTACCTTTTAATTCAATTGGTAGGCCATGACAATCCCATCCAGGCACAAAATGAACTTTATAGTTTTGAAGGAGCTGCCCATAAAAAAAAACGGCAAAATATTAGTTCTTATACGGAAGTGCATTAGCATAAAAAAAATATATCACTAGAGTATACATGTGCCAAATGCTAACAGACTTAAAACATAAATATGGTTTGTATCAAGTGCGACAGCAACAAACTGAAAGCCTAGGTTCAAAGGAAGAAAAAGATACCTTATAACGATTTATAATATCCTTCAAAATTTTATTTAAGGCATGGCCAATGTGAAGATCACCATTTGCATATGGAGGACCGTCATGAAGAATGAAGTTTCCCTGATCAAGGTGTTGAAGCATATAGGTAAGTTCAAATAACTACCATGGGAAATCTAAGGGGAAGTCCAGAACTTACTCTACTATTTTTGTCCGCAACTCTTTTAAATACTTGATTATCCTCCCATATTTTCTGAATTTCAGGCTCCCTTACCGAAGAATTTGCTCTCATACCAAATGCTGTCTTGGGAAGATCAACCGTGTGCTTGTATTTACTCTCATCTTGCTTGATTCCTAAAGTAAAGGCAGGTTATGTAACTAACCTTGGAAATGCATGTTTATTCTCTTTAATTAACCTAACAAGTCATGATGTGTTCAAAAAACTCAAAATATATGTGAAATAGCAGACACACTACCTTCTGCAGCCTTCTTCCCGGCCATAACAGGCCCCCGCGATCTTCGCTTTGAAGAACTGACATCATCCTTTGAATGAGTACAATAGTTCGAAAATTTTGAGAGTGATAGTACTTTAGCTGATGAGATTCCTCGAGAATGATACAAACCAATGGAATTCGTTCTCATGGGCATTAAACAAGCATTTCTTGAGAGCATCTGAATACATTAAAACAACAACTATCAAGCTTTTTGGCTACATGAATCAGAGTCTATCAATGCAATAGAGTCCTTTTCGCCACACTTAAAAGCTTAATTGAAAATGCAAAGTTAAAGAATGTTCCCAACAAGAGTAGATCAATACAAGAACAATCAAAGTTCCTCTACTTTTAAATTTATCAGGTCCATTTGAATTGAGAAAACTTTCTGTTTTCATTTCCGGTCTACATTTTCCTAAAATGTGTGTTCGTTCTATTTGTTAAAAAGAAGAAAAGAGACTTTTGAAGTGAACAATATCTTGGGTTACCGGAAACAATGAAAATGTCAAGATAGCTATTATCATTATTTCTAGAAATGCATCATCCTTAGCAAACATTTTATCTTCTCTCCATCATGATAGTTCACTTCAAAAGTCTCTCATCTTTTCATGAACAGGTTAAAATAAACATACATTTTAAAAATGAAAACAAAAACAAAAACATTTTCACAAAGTAAACAGGCGCGGAGGATTCAGTTTTGCAATGATAAAACTTAACTAAAAACCATAACTACATAAGAAAGAAAAAAAATGTTCTGTTTGGCAATTTATCGAACACATAATCTGCAACAAGGTTAAGTTGACAGAGCAATTTTGTAACTAAAACAAAAGTGACCCATTATCAGAAACAGTGTAAAATAATCGAAAACATAGAAAGTAGGTGAAATTTGAAGAGAATTATGGATAGAATGGAAGAAAGAGCGTGGTTTGAATGGAAACAAGATAGATAGATAGATAGTGAGTGACCCTATAAGAAGAGGTTTGCATGAAAAGAGCGAAAGTGGTTTCCATTGAAGAAAGGAATTTGAGGTGATAAACGGCACCTACACTCCACTCATTGCTGGCTGCTCAACCCAACAACCTGCGAGGGAAACATGAACACAACATCGTTCGGATAAATCCAACCCACACTAATATTTATTTTTCTGTTTTATTCCAATTTATTATTATTACTAATAAAAATAATTTAAGAAAAATTCACACTAAAGTTTTTTGTTTTGGAGGAATTTGCTTATAAATAATATTTTTCTATTTTCACTTTTTTTTGGTAGAATGACAAAGGAAAAAAGAAAAAAGGAAAAAAAAAATCCACAAATAGGATTCAGCCTGAGCATCAAGTCTCAACATTGACTCCAAATTCGAAGGAGGAGTCTCTCAAAATGTTACATCTAACCTTGAAAAACATCCGAGTTTGACAAAAAAATATGCGCAACAGCTTCCCTCTCTAAGCACATATTAAAAAGAAATGTTAGGAATATGCTCCTGTAAACCAAATATTTATTCAACCAAATAAATGAAGAGAGTCTATTAAAAAAAGAGTGAACACATCGTAAACATTTGTTTTTATTAAAAATTAGGTTGAAAACATACACTTATATATATTAGACACATAGAGGCGTTGCCTGGATCCCGCAGCAGGAGTTCAAATATTTGAAGATAAAAATACAATTTGAAGGTTCAAAAGTCTTAACTCAATTGACAAAATATCAAAATTGCTAACCAGACATTGTGATGATTTGAAACCCAACCCACCACTTATGTGTGTGAGTTTCAATTGCTATTTGTCATTTCGTCTATATACGAAGAAAAAAAAAAATACAATTTGAAGAGGCATATTAATATCTCAATTTGGTCCTATATTCAAGAACAAATGTAGTAAAATTATAAATTTTAATATATCAATAATAATGTATGTCATGAATACTCTCTTTTAAATACTTTATCTTAACATTCACTTTTTTGTTGAATCAAATCAATGTCAATCATGCACGTTGAAAAAAGATTCAACATGACTTATTATGATTCAATTATTTCACCTAATAAAAAAAACAAATGTTAAAAAAGAAAGTATTCATAATACTCACCATTTTTTTTAAGCAATACTCACCATTTTGTCGTTTATAATTTTCAACATGGTATATTAAATGTCATTTACATTTTAAATAATGTAAATGTATACGATCCATAACCAACAATTTCAAGTTGATCACTATGGTTAAGTGGCATAGTTTATTTTTTACGCAAAGGTTAAGTGGCATAATCGAACATTTTGCATCCTGTTACATACATGCTTGATTACTATTACTAAAAGTCATATTAAGTGATTACTATTTTGTTTGAGTTTGACTTTGTATCTTGCACCAGTTGTGATTGGTCGGTCAGCTTGCTGTGTAGTGTCGCAGCATTGTACTCATCATGTACTATGAGAGAAGTGGAAAGAGTGTAGTGTCATAATACCATTCGGTGTAAAGCATAATATTGAGGGGATTCAACACCCTGAGAGTGAGTGCAACGTGGCTCCGTCCTTGCACACATACTTTGTGGCATTGACCGAATATGCTGTGGTGGTTAACACCATTTGATTTTCAAACACACACTTCATGGTTTTTGTATTTTTAGGGGTTCATGGTTTATTTTTTCTTTTTCTCTTATTACGTCAAAAAAATGTAATTGGAAGGGCAGGAATTGGTGTTAGCTTAGAATGGCTAACATATGTAGCCTTAGAAATTGTTTTAGTGACTCAATTTATTTTCACATTGATGCATTAAGCCAATTGAGGTAGGCACAAATAGTTAGACCTTCTATTTACACCAACTACGACTTGAGTTATTATCTAAATTTTTGTAATTGATAAGTTACACGTAAATTTCATTGTAATCTAAATTTCTTTAAAAATGGAGAACCATTATTATTTTATAACTATAAAATAATAACTATATATAAAAGCAATGTAGCTACATCAAACAAAATGAAATCTTATTTGCCAATGGCTGCTCATGTAGAACCATGAGCACTGCCACAAATAAAGCCAAACTTCTAAATATGCCTCAAGTATGAGCATTAATTGGTACACAAAATAAATACTTTGCCAATTCTAAAGTTTAACTATCTTCAAAATTGAAAGAGCATTAATTGGTGTTAGCTTAGAGTGGCAGAAACTCTGCCACACTTCCATCTTCTGTTCCTCTTCCACATCCTTGATGATTGCCTCATACACTGAAGTTGCAATACTTCTTGCTGCATCTCTTGCCTCTGGGAGTCTATCATTCACTAAATCAGCTGCAACTTCAATCAACTTTTCCATCCCAAACTCCTCCATTTCCTCAATTCCCTGCTGACATACTACTCTTTAGAAACATACATAAACCCAAAAACACCAATAAAACAAATTGATTACATCATATCATAATTCAAATGGAGTGGCAAACTTTACCATTTTGGAGACACATTTGGATAGAGAAACAGCAGCTTTAGCCCTGATCCTAAGGTTTTTGTGACTCACAGATAACCTTAGTTTCTGAAGCAATGGAAGAGGTGTCATGGAACCCACCATTGATCCAAGTGCCTTATCAGCTTCTTCACACACAAATTTTTTATCCTGAGAAGATTTCAGCAGCAGCTGCAACAGCTGTTGAAAATCAACCAAAAACGGAATCAGACATCGATATAACAAGACCTCCTAGTCATATTTCATCTGCCTTAAACAGCTCGAATCATGACAAAATCATGATCGAGCTGTCCGGTTCAAGGTTCAACCAGGTCTAATTCGGTTCAATTTTTTAAAACACTAAAGCAAAATTGATTCAACATACCAAGCCATCAAATGCCTCAGAAATGGAAGGATCAAACAATTTATCACCAAAAGCATTGAAAATATCAGAAGCAGCCATAATAGAGGTTTTGCATAAAGCACTACGAGGATTCTTCATTGCCTTCACCACCACCAACACAATTTTATCCCTAATCACAAAAACTTCACATCAGAAACAAAATTCATCCAAACCCAATTCAACCCATAACAAAAATTTCAAAACTTTAACAAAATATACACACAAAAATCAATCCTTACAAAATGGGTAATAGAAGAGACGAATTGAACAACGCAAATCGCCTAACATCGTTCAACGACTCGCAAACCTTGACCCAGTTTTTCGAGTCCAAATCTTCAATCAAACTCTGTAATTTCAAAGATTTCAAAAACTCAATACCAAATCACAAGTAAAAAAATTCATTTGAAACAAAAAAAGATTGAATTTTTATGCTTACTTGAATCTGAGCTTCAGGATCTGACATGGGTTTAAGGTTGTCAGATGAAATATAATCAATGGTGGGTTCCAATGGGATTTGATTTTCATCATTGGAAGAAGTACGAGGTTGTTGTTGTTGGGGTTTTTGGGTTGAGACAGCGATTTTAGGTTGTTTTTTGGGTCTTTCTTGGGTTATTGTTGGAAGAGCGTTCTCAATAGGTCTAAGTGCCATTGTTGTTGTTGAAGAATGGTTTTTGATTGATCGATGTTGTGGAAATGGAAGAATTAAAGAATTTGATTTTGATTTGTGAGGTTTTTGTGTTGAAGATTTGAAATGAAAAATTGAATACGATGTTATAGAAATGGAAAGAGACGTTAGTGATGTAACGGTAACATTCAGGAATGGGTTGGAAGGGAAAAACAAAATAACGTTTGAATTTTCTATCCAATTGTCACAACGCATATTAAATTCAATTTTCATAATTATTTTTCTAGACAATCTAATATAATCTTTGACAAAAAAGAAGCTCACATTAGTCGACGAAAATTTAGTCATCAACTTATAATGATAGAAGGGTTAATATATATGTTTGCCCTTGTTATTGACTTGGATTTCAACCATATAATTAGAAGATTAATTTGTTTTGAATCTTCTTCGCATCAAATTTCAAAGTTTAAAATACTTTTGTTACATGTAATTTGAGTGAATTTTGATTTATTCATCTCATATCATCGATTTTGTGAGCAGGATATGATTGAATGTGAGCAGTTCTACATGTTTCCTATTTTAATTTAAATAAATCTGAACCACCTATTTAATCTATTGGTGTTTTTCTCGTGGTTCACCGATGAGGGACCTAATTGGACCCTCACCCTAGAATCCAATAAAGATGCTTACAAATTTTAATTCATCATTAGAATTTTAGCATAAAAAAAAGTCAAATCCTATTTCCAGAATATTCTAAACATAGCTCTATAATACAGTAGAAACTCTTTAAATTAATACTCGGTAAATTAATAAATTCTCTAAAATAATAAATTTGTCCGGTCCCGACTTGGGCCAATATAAAAAATTGAAAAACTCGATAAAATAATAAGATAATACTTTTTCGGGAGATCCCTTTAT
>Ga0315914_1011382_pt1 | contig 10678 bp, 7 predicted proteins | sample MpolenodulesMG_FD_203920 | JGI IMG/M metagenome (GOLD analysis project Ga0315914, IMG submission 203920) | Medicago polymorpha root nodule microbial communities from Los Angeles, California, United States - elongated nodules | ecosystem: Host-associated > Plants > Roots > Nodule | place: USA... | reverse complement strand
TCCCCCCCCCCTCCCCCCCTCCCTCCCTCCCTCCCTCCCTCCCCCTCTCTCTCTCTCTCTCTCTCTCTCTCTATATATATATATATATATATAACTTTTTCCTTGTGATGCTCCGTTCTTCCTTTTGCTAGAGTTTTAGGGAGAATGGGTATAGCGCCTCCCATATCCATTGCCATCATGTTAAAATCGCCTTGTCATGCTTCTCAAACATTCACGATGACATTCGATGTTTTAAACCCCAAACAGCTTCTTGCCTCAAATCACTTTCACCCCAAAATCGAATTCTCCCCGAAATCCCTTTCCACCACAAATCACTTCCACCTTAAAATTGGATTTTCCCCCAAAAAGCTTTCACCCCCGAAGTTGTACTGTTTTAAAGATTTCTCTAACTGATCATCCTCCACCTTTGGATCTTGTTGATAGGGATGCCATATCAATTGTTGACACGACATCCGAGCGCCCCTCTGAAACCACTATGACAACGTTGTTGTTTTTTTTTTGAGGGACTATGACACCGTTTTGTTTTTATTTCTTCATTTTTTCTTGTTTTGAGATATATCGCATCTATTGGTGTTTTTCCTCATTTGGTGAAGGAAGCTCTTGAATTTTCCGTAGATATACCCATTAAGTCAACACGCAGACTCGTATGGCCGAATCTTTTTTTGGTTACTCTCCTACAATGGTTACTTATCATGGTTTAAACCAAAAGTCCATCTTAATCCTTACAGAGGACTAAACTCTTCCACTATCCTGCCAACATCGATATTCCGTATCAACTAACAATTCCCTTTATTTTATAAGCAAACACACACACACACATATATATATAGAGGTACAGGGAGTACACTAACCCATTAATTAATTATAAAATGAGAGAGACAAACAATTTGATATAAGGTGTGATGTATATAGATTTGAGCAGAACGAGTGTACCCTTATTTTCTCAAACAACATATTCCCCATGTGAAAGATATAGATATACAATAAATCATATATTATGTATCTACTGTTGTTTAACTGTGAATAATAAATCCCTAAAAAAGACGGACAATGTGTTGAAGTACACATTGTGAATTCTCATTTTTCAATCACATTTTTTTCTATTTCGATCTCTCTAATTTTATTATTTGATAAAAAATATTCATGCGTGTTTGCGATCAATATTAGCAAAGTATACAAAATTCAAATGTTCAAGGCTATTATGTTTGTCAGCACACAGCAAAAACAACTGTACATGTTACAATCACAGTTCAAAATAATAAAAAGTCAGAAGTAGAACCCAGCTCTTCCAACAATACACACAAAAGAATATGGGTATGAGGATACATTACACGAGGGCCTGGCAGAAGCTACCCCTGTTGATACAGTCACGTCCATATTAATTAACACCTCCAATTCATCACCACCCTGACCCTCGAGATCACCAAAATCCTTCATCCACTTTTTCTTTTTTGGAATTTTTTTCTAAACAAAACCTATTCTCATAACTTTCCCTAACAATTATATATAGGAAGGGTGTTATAGGCATTCTTTTGAACAATTACTTTAACTTCTACTCTCTTATCAATGAAATCTATATAGGTGCTTAATGAGAGAGTGAAATGTTTCTAACATTTGTCATATATATGTATATATAAGCACTTACATTGACTAAAGCGTAGTTGAAAAATTGATGTATGTAAACTAAATTGTTAACCTCATACATTGACCTTTTAACTAAGGGTGAGAATAAACTAGACCTAGCTAAGCATTGAAGGCTTAAATTTGGCTTGTCAAAAATTTTAAGGTATAAGTCTGACTTGCAACCTTCGTAGACTTATTTTTTAGGCATTAGTCTGAACTTCTGAAAATCTGATATCACATATTAGCTTGTTTAAAAGTCTATTTCATATCAACATCTTTAAATAAGTAATGTGATTGAAGTCTAAATAGACCAACAAACTAATATATCTATGAGAATAAACTTTCATTTAATATTTAACATGAAATAGAGAATTTGACTATATATTATTTAATTCCAGTTTATAAAAGTACATTTAAATATGAAAAAAATTATGATTTAATTCAAAATAAAAAATATAATAATAATAAATAATATTAATCATGTTTATTTAAGTAGACCGATCTGATAGGGTTAAGAGACATTTTTTATGACTCGTAATCTAGTTATTTTAACAAAATAAGCTTTTAGAAAAGTCTAAGTTTTCTATATTTAAGAAGAAGAAAAAAAAACTTGGCTTGACTTGATCTATAGTAGGTTAGGCCGTAGGTGCTAATAAACTGGTCAGACTTAAAGCAGCATTAATTGGTTTATTTGTTGATTAGAATATTATAATTCAATAAATAAATGGTGAGATAGTGAACTGATATGATATGGGTCAGGGAAAAGGTGAGTATGGCATTCTGGCCTTGTTGTTTGTGTGAGAATGAATGAATGCAATTTTGAGAATCCATCAAACACATCAATCTTGTGTACACTCTGCTGCAGTAAGACGTAGGGAAGAAGCAAAGAGCAAGTAAAAAATATTGGCATGGCATGGCAGGGCAGGGTGATGTTATTAAGAAAAGGACAGGCCATGTGATTGTGAGGGGAGGGGTCCTATATGCTATATCTCCATTTATTTATGCCCTTCATCAAATTCTTTATGTCCTCGTGGACCTATGAAAAGCCAACAATGGGTCCTGCAGGGACTTGTATCTTTTGCGTTACATACTGGTGGTGCTATAATGTACTTATAGCTTGTGTCATTAATCACATTAAGTATTATATATAGTCAAAAGAGACAACAAGTCTGTTGTTTTGATGGTTTTTACTATTTACAGACAAGTATACGTGCACATGTGATGTGTCAATTTCAATTGTGTGTACCCAAAATATTCTAGACTCTGAAAAAGCTTGACTCTTCTCTTATTTTCTGCTAATCAAATTAATTTGTCATGCATTCAAGATGTAACCGTAAGTTTGATAACAACTTATCACCACCGGAGTTTTTCAATTTTGCCATGACTTCTTTCACTTTTGTTTGTCTCATTTACGAGTGTCAAGCCGATTGGCGCAGCTCCGCTTAATTTGATGAATTTCATTTCAGTAATTTTGAGTATGATGACTTTGTTTTTATCTCTTTCTTATGCAATCATTCTCTTTTATCATTATCAAAGTGATTTAGTTTAATCATTCATACATCAGTTAAATGCATTAAAGTAATTAAGATTTAAAGTGTGTTTTCTTATTTGATTCGTCAAATAGGTCAGATTGATCTGGCCCGCTTGTTACATGATGCTTTAAACATTTAGCAGAGCTCAAACATTAAGGGATATATGCCAATGGACCATTGCAGACCATTTTTTTAGATTACCATCTTTTATTTACAAAAATGTAAAGCAAATATTAGACTTATAATACTACTCTTTCTGACCCTAATTATAAACATTCTTTAAAAGAAAGTTTTGTCTTTTAGTATAAGCTTTTATCCAAATTACTAAATATATTTATTATTTTTTCCTAAACATACCTCTAATTAATACTAATAACTTGTCTTCAAATATGAAAAGTCAGACAACAGTCAGACTGGCAATGTTATATGGTACGAAGTGTTGAGCGGTTAAGAGTTAACACGAGGGATGTTGCGCTGGATGAGTGGTAAGACTAGACATGATAAGATTAAGAATGACACCATTAGAGAGAATCGAGGTAGCACCTATAGTAGAAAAGTTGGTAGAAAATATGATTTAGATGGTTTGGACATGTAGAGAGAAGACATGTAGATGCCGCCGTAAGAAGAGTAGATCAAATGAAGGAGAGTCAAGTTAAAAGAGGTGGAAGAAGACCTAGGAAAACTATTAGAGAAACCATTAGAAAAAGGATTTAGAAGTCAATGAGTTGAATCCGAATTTGGTTTATGATAGAATGCTATGGCGTAATTTGATCCATGTAGCCGACCCCACTCAGTGGGATTAGACTTGGTTGTTGTAAATATGAAAAATCAAATTTAACACACATACAAACAAAAGACAATTTAGTAATATTTATACATAAATAGACACATTAATTGTAAAAACTATTTTTCTTAAAAAATATGAAAAAGACAAAGGTGGCTTATATATAAAAACAGATGAAAGTATATTATACTATACCAAACTGGACACCACTTATGTATCATTGGAATATCAATGTTATATAACATTGGTCAATAAAGATGTGTCACATAGGAAGGTCTAAAAAAGAAAGAGAAAATATATGCATGTGAAGTGCTATGTGACACATCTTTATTGACCAATATTATTTAACATTGATATCCCAATGTTATATAATTGGTGTCCAAACTAATGGTAGAGTATCCATGAGACCAAGTTTTCTAGTAACTTTAAAAACAAAAACTAGTCTATCGAGCTAGCAATTTTCAATTGGCAAGAAGAGGGAATTAATATGCTATTAATAAGTGAATAGATTTTATTTGGCTTTCATAACATAGACATTAATTAAAAAATATATATTCAACATACTTTTGATAGCTTAACCTTAATATGAGATGTTGTTGATTTAACAAAAACAAAGGGAATTAAAACTTTCCTTGATTATAGAAACACAGTCGCAGAAGAGTGTTTCACAAATGCAAACGCTCTCTCATATCTGTTGTTAATGTGAAACTTAGTGGAGGCTTAAACAAAGTGAAATCAGTGGTTCAAATCAAACTAAAATATAGGCAGATTGGACCAGAGCCATTTTGATAACTATGGTCCCCTTGTATCCAGTGGCGGAGCCACATTGAGGTCAGGAGATTCACATGAACCCCCTCAAAATATGAAAATCCCACCTATCATATTATATTTTTGTGTTATTGAATCCCCTGAAAATTAAATGTTGCACCCTCTGATTGCTTTTGTGAAGTGAAGCCTACTGCTGTTGTAGGACTAATTGTATATGTTGATCAATAAAATCAAACTTGTGTACCAACTTTATGAGTGTCTATGGGATTGGTTCAGATTCTACGAGAATTATAATTTATGAAATCAAACTTTTGTGTTTTTTTTCTTGCTAAAAAAACGTGATTTAATTAATTAATTTTTTACAAGATTTTGGTTATTTATGTATTACTTTATAATTCATCATGTTTTTTTAAACCTACTTAAATTGATTTGGTAGTGTTGACTTGAGACGTTGAAGTGTGTTTCTCTTCAAAATTTCGGATTCAATTCTCCTTAATGTCAATTTAAATCGACTAGTTTAGCTTCTTAAAAAAAAAAATTGTTTTCAATAAACCATTTAATCAATACCGTATATTACATTGATTTATCTTATATTGTGCAAACATGCATCTTTAAGAACTTCAAAATTGTTTTCACGATACAAATTGTTAGTTGTTCATTTGTATGACTTGTTTTCAAACCAACTTGTTATTTGCTTTTGACAAGCATACCTGATTGAATTTGCAATGTTTTATTCAAATGAATTTTGTCCAACTTAGTGATGCTTGTTTATAAACTTACGACTTACATCATTGATATGTGTAGGTATGAGTGTTGAATTTGCATATTTGATAAGAACAAGCGATCTTTAAAAAGAATTTAGATGAAAGTTAAAGGCGTATTGTTTATACGTTATTAGTCTATCAACTTTTGAAATTAGCAATGATTTTATTTGTTGCCACAACAATTGTTGAACAATCATTTTTGCTATTAAGATTGTGAAAACTAAATTGCATAATAAAATGAGAGATAAATGATTATTCAATGATTTCAAAACATAAAACCGCGTAAAGCGTGACTGTAGAGTATGTAGGTATGTAATTTTTTTAGTACAAAATAATTTTTTGAATATATATTATTTATATATAAATTATTATTACAATTATTAATTAAGGATAAAAGTTTGAACCTTGATACAGGGTCTTGACAACGTCATTGCTTGTATCTTGTAAAAAAAGTCAAATTATGCATAGAATTAGTAATTTTTGTATCAAGTGTTAGTTTAGTTCTGCATCAATTAAGAATTAGCTAAACGTTTGATATATAAAATATGTGACTCATATACTTGATGTTGTAAGGTTTTTAGTAGACATGCAACATCCGATTTAGTGATGGTTCTATATTATTAACCTAGATCGGACATAAACATACCACGTTCGTCTCTTAAACTTATACCAATTTCAACCTTTCTTTGATGCTCCAAGAATGACGCATCAGTGTTACATTTGCTGAAATTTTGAGGAGGATGCTGCCAGCATATGTTGTCTAACAACTCGCCACCTGCTTAACTAACACTTGCCCTGGTCAATAATTCCCACTGCACTTTCAATCTCATTTTCCTACACTCTGGCATTTCCACCCTTCCATAAGCTCCACAAATTTGTAGCAAAAACACACCTTTTCTCCTTCCACATTATCTCGAGTAGGAGATCCTCATATTTTTACATATGGCCCAAACTGTTGAATACATAATCTAATTTAGCATTTACACAATTTAGATGATTTTTTTTTACTAATAATTATTATATAGAACAAAATTTACAAAATTAATTCAAATCAAATGAAGTAATAAAGTAATACAACTTGAAAACAATTCAAAATTGTGATGACTAGCAAATAACTGCGACATCTTTGCTAGAAAGTGAGCGGCGTGATTTGTTTGTCTCATACAAAACCAAATAGTTTGAATAAAAAATAAGACAATAGTACACTATTGTAACACAATACCAGATTCAATATGATGAAAGTTGTTGCAGTGAAAACCATCTACCATTGGCTTGAAGTCCAACTCTACGGTAGTTTTGACAATGCCCAATTCCTCTAGCTAAGTGATAGCCTCATATAATTTGACAACCTTAGGTTCCTCTGCAAGAGATAGACTCCAAATCTAAGATGTTCCAGCCTTCTCAAAATGTCCTTGTAAATCCCTCAAACACATAATGATATCAAAACAACCATGATCCTTAAAAACTGTTGGATCAACATTAAATTGAAATAGGGAATCAATGTCACAAATGGATGAAAACTAGTTATAAGGCTTCTTAACAGAAAACATAATATAGGGCTGCGGAAAATTGTTTTAGTAATTGGTAAACAACATAAGATGTCTGAAAGGTCTTCAATTTCATCCTCCGTCAAAATGCTATAGGAATCTACAATTCTCTACAACTAAAAAGGCTTTAATAAATATTAAAGTGTGCGGTATGGGTTTAGAATAAATATCAACACAGCAAACCAAAATGCTTGTTTTACTCGGCACTAAGATAAAGAGAGTAGATATTACCAGTATTGAATCCACTTTTAAATTTAGTACATTCGCTCGTCCTTCAAATATCCTATCTAATAATTCAAGATCCTTCATTCTGCTATCAACACGCTTCTATTTAGATTCAAAATCCTTCATTTGGCTATGAAATTTACGCTCTTTCTCAACATGTTTGTCAATTTGTTTTTTCTTAGCATCAATTTTTCGGGAAAGAGTCTTGAGTTCCCACTCTTTCTCTACTCGAACTTCATCAATGCTATGAATTTTTGTTTCTTTTGTGTTGAGTTCGTGCATGTGCTCTCCTATCAAGTCCTTCGTCAAAGAGAGCTCCGCTTCGTTAACAAAGGAAATGGAGTTCTAAAAACAAAGGAAGCGGAGCTCTCTTTGGCGAAGGACTTGATAGGAGAGTGTGGGCACGAACTCAACACAAAAGGAATAAAAATTCATAGCATCGATGAAGTCCACGTAAAGAAAGAGCGGGAACTCATGGCTCTTTCCCAAAATGGATGCTAATAAAATCCAAATTGACAAACATGTTGAGAAAGAGCAGAAATTTCATAGCCAAATGAAGAAGCTTGAATCTAAATAGAAGCGTGTAGATAGCCAAATGAAGGATCTGGAATTAAAGGATAGGCAATTAGAAGGGCGAGCGAATGGGCTAGGTTTAAAAGAGGAGCAACTCAAAAGCTGAGTAAAGGAGCTTGATTCAGTACTCTCCAAAATGCTTGTGACTATTGGAATACACATCACTGAATCCGCGCCGAAAAATCTATATTATCACTGTCCAGCATAATCTATTCGTGGATGTAGGTGAAAAGAGACGTGATTCAGGACATCAATATCTTCACATGCTAACAAAAGAAGAAAAAAAAATCTTATTTTTTGTTGCCTTTAATTTAAGAATCAAACAGACGAAGATGAAAACTTTGTGGGTAAAAGTGTGTAATATCACCTTTATGAAACTATAACAATCTCTAGATTTGGTAATTTATTGGGGAAATTAAAACAACTAGCACAATGAACATTAATAAACAAACACCTTTAGTAGATTTGGCGATCTTGATATACATGCATAAACATGTAAAAGGAATTACAAAATAAAACAATTTCGAGCACTAACCATAACATACATTAGAACTCAGTCATGTTACAAATGCATAAATATCATTAAATCTCTTAATGCTGTCAATATTTCCCACATACATAATACAAATAGTTGACCAACAAACATAAAACAAGACCTTATTCATTACTGCAGCCCAATAGACTAAGAAATTCTCCAAATACCCACATATCACAATTTTCAGCATCATTGTTAAAACCATCGGGAAAAGGCATCTCTAGGAGTTTATTTTCGATTAAATCAAACTCAAGAATAAAATCCTTCATTGAATCTTCATGTAAAATCAACCAATGAAGAGCCCCATCAAAGAGCTACCCTACTATAGGCACAATACTATCATTAGAGGAGACAATATTGATATAAGGGAAATGAGTACCCTTAAGTTCTTCCCAATCATTATCTCTCAATGAGAAAAACTCCAAACTCGAATAAATATGATCATATATGGTTAGATCAAAGGAGATTGAAACAACAAAGTAATCATTTATTAACTGATCATACCCAAAACCATATAGATAACAAAAATATGTGGCATTTAAATTGGATTCAATAAGAGACAAAGATATTTGTTTGTGAACTCCAGTGGATGGATTCCATAGGTAGAAGCTTGAATTATTGTGCAAAAATACAAAGCCTCGACACAACCTTATAATTTGAATGAGACAATAAGATTGTGGATGGATAAAACTAGGGTTTGGTTTTTCAATTGCACTATCATCGTCAATAGATGCTTCAAAATCTATAGATATTGTATCACTAAGTGAATTTGACAAGAACAGAATTCTACAAGTGTGTGTTGCGGAAGCCGATTGAAAATATGAATAATTTGCAAAATAGGAATCAAAGATAAGAGAAAGCTAAAACTTACAAACACATTTGAAACCTAAGAGAGACTTCACCGGCAACCTCCGTTGGATTTCAATTTTCAATTCATTAGGAACATGCAGTGTCTGCATCGCCTCCATAGTTGTTTTTCGCCTGCGATTGTTCATCATCGCTTTGATATAGTAGTGAAGATTAACGAACAAGGTAATGGAAAGTAACCATATACCTATGAACGATGAGGGGAAGTATGAGGAGCTTTAGGTTTTGGTGGAACCCTTGTGTTGTAATTATGTGGCATGCGGATGGTTTTTGGGTTATACCATTGTCTTTTGTATTTAAATTATTGACATTCAAAAAGTGTGTTTTGAAATATTATATTTTATCAAAGATTCTTTTTTTTAAAGAATGTCATATTTTTTATTTTATAATTATTTGGTCAAAAAGAATTAATGGATTTGCCTTTATTTTTTGGTCAAAAAGAAATTGCCTTTTTAATCATATCAATTTTTATCTTATTAAGAATTAAAAAAATTCCTTAAAAAAAAATTCAAATTTTTAAAAGTTTACCTCTTTTTAGTTATATCTTTTTTTAAATTGTATTTTATCATGTTTTCATTTTGTGCAACAGGTGCCAACTCAATATTAGCTTGACTTTTAACTTCAATGGACAATTTTTTATTTTTCGACTCAACATAGAAATGTTTTCCCGTCTCATATGAGAATATTTCAAAATGAACATTAAATGTTGGTTAAATCTATCTTTTGAAATGATAGGAACAATTATTTAAGGGGTTTTTAAAATTATATTTGGTATTTTTTATTTAATCTTTATTAATGTAGAAATATACTACTCTTCAAAAAAAAAAATGTAGAAAAATGCTTTTTGTTATTAAGTCTCATATGAGAATTTTTTTTACTATAAAGTTGCCTTTTTTTTTTTATCCAAATCAATTTTCATCTTATTAAGAATTTCAATTTTTTAAAGTTTATCTTTTTTAAGTTATATCTATTTTTGTTGACTGGGTTTGAATATTGTTTCATTTTGTTTATAAGGTGTTAGCTCAATATTAGCTTGACTTGTAATTTCAATGGACTATGTTTATTTTTCCGACTCAACCAGAAAAGACTTTCAAATATCAAATAAGAATATCCAAAATAGACATTAATGTCTCCTTATTTAATAATGATTTTCCATTTTTTAATAAAGAAAAGTGTGAAATTTTATCATTTTCAAAACTATTATTTGATCTAAATTTATATATTTTGTCATACCCCAAATTTTGACCATTTGGAAATTTTATTCGTATTTTAAAGTCTTTATTCGTATTTTAAAACAGTCAGAATCTTGGCGTTGTTTTTAGACAAGTTACACGTTCCTTTATTTGTTTTTGAAGTATTTAAACGTTTTATTGGTACCATAGATAATTAAAATATTTTATTCGCTTTGTAGGCAATTAAATCCTTTTTTTTTGTTCGTTTTTAGATAATTAAAACATCTA
>Ga0315914_1011379_pt1 | contig 10683 bp, 3 predicted proteins | sample MpolenodulesMG_FD_203920 | JGI IMG/M metagenome (GOLD analysis project Ga0315914, IMG submission 203920) | Medicago polymorpha root nodule microbial communities from Los Angeles, California, United States - elongated nodules | ecosystem: Host-associated > Plants > Roots > Nodule | place: USA... | reverse complement strand
TGACTATAGTTTACACTCATCTAAAATGGGTATTAGATATTCTTACATATTATCCCTTCTACAAACTTCATGATTCTAATTTTCCAATAATTGGAGAAATGTATGATATATGCAATTATGAACACACCCATGGCTCAAATGAAGATGTAGAATGTGCTGTGTGTCTATGCAAAATAGAAGAAGGAGATGAGATTAGTGTATTGAGATGTGACCATATGTATCACAAATATTGTTTGGATAAATGGATTAGTTTCAAGAACCACACTTGTCCCCTTTGTAGAGAATCTTTGAGACCAGAAAGGGCCATCACTGAGTTTGGAGCTGAAATTGTTTCATTTAATTTTTGTGTCATCCGTAGTGATCGAGATCGTGATGATTGGTGGCTATGCTGAGGAATACGGATTTCATTATTTTTTTTGAGTGTCGAGGTTCGAATCTCGGCATCTGCATATATAATATAATGTTCATACTAATTGAGTTAAACTCATGAGAATATAGATCTCGTTATTGTTTGTATACAATTAACAAATTTATGCAAGATCCCATGATATATGCCTTTTAAATCAAATTATCTTAGTGAATGCATTTAATCGAGTAATAATCAATTAATTATCCAATTAAAATTTTCATATCAATTTATCAAATGAACTTCTATGTTGGTGAATAACTGAATATATTAAGGAATTTTGACATATCTAATTTTCTTAATATGAAAATGTTTTTAAGGTCAAATACATCTTACTAGGGGATGTAATTCACGTTCCCATGCATAATGTAGTCTCCTATTGCCAAAATTCAGAACCCTATGTGATTTCAAAATGTTGATATCCACCAATATGTGCTGGCATAACAATAGATATAACATTGAGTTAAAAAAAACATAGATTTAATAACATTTTTGTCCCAACGAAGTAACTGAGTTGAAAGAGGTTCAAGACTCAATCCCGCTACTAACAATTCTTGACCCCTTACAAAGTTAACGTAACACTAACAATTTGTATATAAAAAATAAAATGAATATCTTCACGCCATCTTATATAGATTCATGAATAATGGAACTATTACAACTTTTGTTTGAAAATGTATATGATTAATGTAGTTTATAATTGAATAAATTCATGATTAATGGAACTATAACACCTTTTGTGTGAAAATCTTTACGATCATTCTCAACTCACTTTTTAAATATGTCCTTTGGACATAATATATCTAAATTTGAGCAAGGAGGGGAATATATATTAAATTTTCTATAGATCAAGCACTAAAATTAAAGTCCACATTCGTGTCTTCCTGGCCAAAGTTTAGATGAGACCCCCACAACACGCACTTTTACCTTTAAAATTGTGATAGCTCCGCGATAATTATTTCCACAATACTTAAGACCTTTATTACCTTGGGTCGCTCATGAGTGCTCTAGAAAGATTGCCCAAGTCTTTCATAGAAGGTGGTCTAAGCCTTCACACTCAAGTAGGTAAATTCATCAAGTGCGTCTCAAAGGCACCACCATAAAAGGCTATGAATTTATTAAGAACATACAAAAAATGTTCAACCTCAAATTTAACAAGCGGCGAGTCCATCAAGTCCGTCTCATAAGGACCACCCAAAACATTAGGGCTATGAACTCATTTAAGAGTTAAAAGCTCAACCCCACATTAAGCACTACCACACGCCATAGGGATGAAAAATGTAGTGCATATAAGAGTATTCATATGGCTTCGTTTGACCACGAGTTGAGTATCCACCATATTTTCCTCCACTCAAGACTTTATATTCATCCCCCTCGACGTATCAAGGATACCTTTCCTGGGTAATCCTTTCACATAACGATCTTAAGTTTTTTTTCTTCTTTCTTTTCTCACTTCTCATATAGTGAGATAACATTATTTTTAATTCTTTTCACAAAAGGATTTGTGTCGTCTCTTATAGACACTATTATTAGTCACATAACTTATAGCTTGTGATCACAAAATATTTAGAAGGTGTGAATCTCCTCAACAAAGGTATCTCATTCACACAAACTCTTTCAATAATTATGCTTCATGATCTGCAAATTCAAGAGCTATGATTTTTTATTTCATTAGTAAATATGACTACACATATTTGCTTTATTTTCAAGAATCATCACATCATCATGAAATAAATATGTGCTTCACAATGGAAATTACCTCATCCTTACTTGAGATCCAATTCACTAGAATTCTTCTAAGATAGACAAACATAAAAATATAATATCCAAAATACTCTTTAAATATTTTGGAAAACATAATTGACCATTCAAATAATAACCATTGAAATCATGAGTTTATATACTCAATCTATTCATTATACCATATGCAATATCATGTATAATATAATTCACAGAATAAATAACACAGTCAATTATCTCACACTCAAATTGAGATATTATCTTTTGAAATTCCACTTACTATCTATGAGATTATTACCTTATGCAAAAATCACTACTTTCAAACCATATTTAGCATGAAATTCAGCTCACTTCTGATGCCTTATTTTATTTTAGATGATAATAAAATAGCATTGGTTAACCATTTCCTTCTAAAAAATTTGGTTAACCCAAACATACTCATGGATAGTGAAATTATCTTAAGCATAGCTTTTTATTCATAATTTATCAAGATCTTCTACTCCTACTAAAAGGAGAAAATATACAATCTATGCCCACAAGAATATATTTTTCCCGAATCCTTCTACTTTCCTTTGTTCAAAAAAATTCAATGTTTTATTTTTGTTACAAAAAATTTCAATGCTATGTGCACGTTTAAAAAGTAACAGAAATAAAGTAGAAGAAATATCATTCACAAAATTAATTTTGTCCTTCTCATAACTCCCACATTTAAGTAATTTAGGTTAAGAGAATGACTTTTCTACTCTTTTATTTTTTGATAGGTCTTTCCCCCAACATGCTTGTAATATAAAGTTATACGTGAGTAACCGTATAAATTCATCAACAATACAGCAACTCCAAAAGTTTCTAGCATGTTAGTCAATAAAATTAAGTTACGTTAAAATTTCATACTCAAGTCCCTTCAAAATTCACATGATATTTATGGACAGCCAACAACACATATATAATCACCATGTAGTCTAGACACTAAAACGTCTTTTACTCTACACTTATTTGTTGTCTTAAAAATCATACTAACTTGAAATAATGTATAAGTTATAACCTATACGTTAAGAAGAACAAATGTATAACCATTTGAGAATTATCATTACTTAGCGCTATTGTAACTCCATAAGTATCCATAAATTACGGTTTCAGTAAAGGCTAGCAAAGGGAAGATATCACACTGAGTTAACTTTACACTATTTAATCATATATATTTAGAGGCACATAAATATCAATGCAAAGTTATAAAACTTGAAATAAAATTTTCCTATCAGAAAGATGGTAAAATTTGTTCCCCTCATACTTTTTATATCAATCCAAAAAATTATTTTAAAGATTTTGAAACATAAACTTAACTATGTGTAGTTTATCAATCTCAAATATAGAAATCATTATCACTGTATCAAGCTTTCATATGAAGATATATTAACTTATAAATTACCATTTCATATAAATTATCCCGAATAGAAAATATTAATTTCTCACAACTATGGACATAGAAAATATCACACCTTTAAATTTAACATTTATATGCATAAACATATTTGAGTTTAAGGCTTACTTGAACTCGAAACTTCTCTTTTTTACCTCAGATCATACGACGATCATTTGAACTCTCACCCACATCGTTCTTTACCATCCATTTGATGAGGGTATCGAGGGAGATTCTTTTCATGAAATTTGAACCAACATGATACAGAGAAAAATCACAAATTTAATATTTCCAAATATAATTAAATAATAAAATTTTGCTTTCAGATTGTTGGAAATATTAAGAGTAAACTAGTATTAGAGAATTAGGAAAGAATAGAAGAGAATTGTTGTGCCGTGGCCAAAACCACTACCCTAAAAGCAAAATTCTGGTGGATCTCCGGTGCAACCCAATAACCGGTTTTGCTTCCCAAGGTTTACACAACTACATATCTGAACTCGTGCACTCGAGGCCAACACGTTGGAGCTTCACAAACAATGCCCAAAGTTTAGAGTAGAATAGAAAACTATGAATATGATTTTTGACCACTTCTAGCCACTGCCATAGTTTCCATACACGTCCTTATATATATGTTGCAATTGGCTACTTGCTTTTTTCACGTTCACTATTCCTATATCTTTATCCTCATATATATATAGAGACCAAACTACCATATCTTACCAAGCTAACTCCATATTTACTTTTCGTTCCCAATGCTATTCATAACCGAAACAGTATATAGCATTGAAGTGTACTAATGACAATAACTTTGACCATAGGATCCGTTGGTATATTTTCATTAACATAAAGGAATTGTACCAATCTGTTATAAGAAGAAAAGATAATTAAAGGAGTAAAAGATAACTGATTGTCATTATATCCAACACGTACCACCATCCGTTTCTACTTCATATAATCGTGCTCTTATTGATGCATCTATGATTCTTTGTTGAAACAAAAGACATATGAAGCAGTCATTCTCTAAGTTGTGATCAATGAAGCACAAACTTATACACGACACAAACACAGATACATCGACAACGATAATAATTTGAAAAAATTATATAAATCAACATAATCATATGTATCGGTGTCAAAAATGGTATATATATGACATCGAGACACGCCTAATCCGAGAAGTTTATATGCTTCGTAGACTGTGATGAATCCAAACTCTGAGGAAATTGATGAATAAGTGTGCATAATAAGTAAGACAATATTATTCAAAAAAAATAATATTAGATTTGAATAACAGACTTGTCAAAAAAAAACAATTATTTGTGTTTCAAGGAACAGACTCAAAACTCCTAATTCTTGCTTTTGGAAATCAAAATTTAAAGGAGGTTGAACAGATTCAAAGCTAAAGCTAAACAAAACTTAAATTTAAACTGATTTTATTTTTTATATCCTGTACATAATTATCTTGTTATCGATTGTAATCAACTAGTACTGTGATGTATTGCGATATTATTCTAAAGATAATATGTATAAGAAATTCTTTTTCAAGGTCACTAACTTAGAATGTGGGGTTGTCAAAGGTTTAAAACTAAGTCAAAAGCGTAGTGAGATTGGACAATGACGCGAAAACTACAGTCTCTGCTCACAAAGTCAATAATAGTTTTGAGGAATGAGGGAGAAGACACGATATATAGTAGAGCTACGTACAAGAGGACCTTGTCAATAGATCATGCTAAGGAGAGAACACTAAAACCGAACTAAGGGAAATTTTACATAAACCCGTAAAAATTAGTCAAATAGAAGTAAGCACCGTAGCCTATAGGTCATGTCGTTAAAAAAAAGAAAAAGAATTGATTTCGTTAAAATTCAATTTATATTTGCCTACCTTTAATTTTGTAGAATCAACACATATAAACTAGGCATGGTCACCATCCCACACATCTCCAGTAATTTCATATTACAATCTCTTGAATTTAACATAATATATACCATGGAAGGTGTCTATTTTATTTCTCTAAATAGTTTATCTGTTTCATGATTTATCTAAAAAAAACGTGGCAACCACTAATATCATATGTTCTTATGTACGATGTTCCGTTGTTTTGTCCAAAGAAGTATTATTCTATTTATAGACAATTCAAAAAAAAAAAAAAATCTATTTATAGAGTATTATAGGTGTGTTTCGTTACATTTGATATTATTGGTCTTGTTACATGAAGAACACATGTTCATATTAATTGGTTAGTTAAAGATTTATCCAGGCTGTCCAAAAATTAAAACATTAATATAATCTTAGATTATCAAAAAGATACAACTCTAATTTAAAATTAAGTTCGTTCTTTAATTTTTAAATTAAGATGTCGATAGTTGACCTTACTCTATTTTTGTATACATTTCTACAGTCCACCCTTTCGTTTATAAATATCACCCAAAGTTCATACTTCTTATACCAAGCAAAAAAAAAGAGTATAGCCAAGAATCCTGTAATCATATTTGGCTATTTCTCTACCCCCAACTAAACCATCATCATGATCATGAAGTACTTGACTATAGTTTACACTCATCTAAAATGGGTATTAGATATTCTTACATATTATCCCTTCTACAAACTTCATGATTCTAATTTTCCAATAATTGGAGAAATGTATGATATATGCAATTATGAACACACTCATGGCTCAAATGAAGATGTTGAATGTGCTGTGTGTCTCTGCAAAATAGAAGAAGGAGATGAGATTAGTGTATTGAGATGTGACCATATGTATCACAAATATTGTTTGGATAAATGGATTAGTTTCAAGAACCACACTTGTCCCCTTTGTAGACATTCATTGAGACCAGAAAGGGCCATCACTGAGTTTGGAGCTGAAATTCTTTCATTTAATTTTTGTGCCATCCGTAATGATAGAGATCGTGACGATTGGTGGCTACATTGAGTAATATGCATTTATAATGTATTGTTCCTATTAACTCATAGGAATTTAGATTTCATTATTTTTCGTATACGATTAACAAATTTATGCAAGATCTCATGATATATTGGTTTTAAATCAAATTATCCTAGTTGATGCTTTTAATTGAGTGATAATCAATTAATTATTCTATTAAAATTTGGCTTAAATATGTAAAAGGTCCCTGTAAATTCGCGTGTTTTTGGTTTTCGTCCCTGTATCTTTTTTTGTTCTAAAACAACCCCTGGAAGTTAATAACTTTTTGAATTTCGTCCCTACCGTCAACTTATGTTAAAAAAAATGCTAAAATGTCTAACGGCGCATGACGTGGCAATCATTGACATGACATTAGTTGCGTATGTGGCCTTATAGGTGATCCCTACTATATTACAGGGACCAAATCCAAAACCGAAAAAGAACAGAGGGATGAAATTAAAAAATGCGAACGAACAAAATTTGAAATTTAAAACCCATTTCTTCATCTTCTTCCTCTCTCCGTCTCTTATTCCTTTCTCTCTAACTTTCCAATTCTTCCCAAATTACACCAATTACACCAGATCAGCTTTGTGCTTTCTCTTTCCGTATTTGTCCTAACTCTTTTCTGAATCTTGCTTATTGACATGATCTACAATTGGTAGAATATTCACAATATCTCCTTCCAAACTGATATATGTTGCCATTTTGTTGGAAGAAGACTTGTTTTGCCTACAAAGCCCTCTAGTGATGGTAAATTTAAAACAATTGCACAAAAAGCATTCCAAATTTAAGTTTGTAACATACAACAAGGATGTGTTCTTCAAACTCTAATAATTTATTTTTCTTGGTTGTTTGTTTTGTATGTGCTTTTGTTTGTAAAGAAAATTATAGCTCATGGAAAAAAAGTAGTGGTTGATGACACTAGGTCATACATCATTTTGTTAGTAGTTTTTGTCTACTTTTAGTTGAGTTCAGATGATTCTTCATGAGTTTGAAGCTACAAAGAGCAGATTTTATGTTTTCAAGTGAAGAAGAAATTGTGCCATGATTTACAGCAATCAGATCAAGATATGGAGCAAGTTGGAATGGCTTTTGGTTCGTAAAATATTGGAATTCAAGTAATTTGAGGGTTATGGAGTAACAAGTTGTGCTTCACTTTAGTAGAATTTATTAATGTGGTGTGGATGTATTGTCTGAGATTGAAAATAGTAGAAAGGGATTAAAGAAAATGTGGGTTTGATGATTTTTTGGTGGCTGAAGAATTTAGTTTTGAAGATGAAGATTCGAGAATGAGGAATTTTTTTGGGTTACGATTGAAGAAGGATGAATTTTCTGGGTTAAGATGAAAGAAATTGAGAAGAGGATGAATGAAATCTATGAAAATTATAAGTCGTTTTCTTTTTTCCGTTTAGTCCCTCTTATAATTTTTCATTTTTGGAATTGGTCCCTAAAATATGCTGAGAGGGGAAGAAGATGGAAACAACAAGGGTTTTAAATTTCAAAAATTATTTAGGTGTTTTTAATTTCGTCCCTTTGTACTTTTTCGTTTTTGGTTTGGTCCCTGTAATATAGTCAGGAATCGTCTATCACGACACATAAGCATTTTTTGCCACATCATTCTTCACCACGTCAGCCGCCGTTAGACACTTTGGTGTTTTTGTAATGGAAGTTGACGGGAGGGACGAAAATCGAAAAGTTATTAACTTGCAGGGGTTGTTTTAGAACAAAAAAAGATATAGGGACGAAAACCAAAAACACGCGAACTTACAGGGACGATCTGTATATTTAAGCCTTAAAATTTTATCAATTTATCAAATGAACTTCTATGTTGGTGAATATATTAAGGAATTTTGACATATCTAATTTTCTTAATATGAAAATGTTTTTAGGGTCAAATATGTTTTAATAGGGGTACAATTTGCGTTCGCATGCGTAATGTAGTCTCCAATTGCCAAAATTCAGCACCCTATGTGATTTCAAAATGCTCATTTCCACCAACTAGATTGTACATCCATGCGACACATGGGTGAGTTCTATAAAAAAAATGTATTCATTTATTTTATTTATATCGATAATCTTTAATTCTCAATTGAGGTTATCAAACAACTGAGGTGGACCCGTGATTCAACAATTGAGTATTTCTTTTGAGAATCTCATATGTTTATGGGAGGAAGAATCTCTTATATGTTATTTTCTCGATATAACCTTATAAAAAAACTTAAGGTTGTTAATTTCTACCTTCAAATTGTTATCAAACAATTGAGATGGACTCGTGACATGAATTATTTGATAATTTCACTGTCATCTATCAACCTTTAATTAACAATTTTAGTTTCCTACTTGTCATAATAGTTATGATCAATTACCTTAACAGAAAAGAAAATGGAGATAGAAAGATGAGAAAGAGGTGGAAGAAAAATGGAGAGAAAAGAGAACAAAATTCACAGAAACTAGAGAGACCAATTGAAACATTAGTGGGCGGTAGGGATGTGGAAGAATAACTTTCGGCTCATTCATTTCATTGGGTTAGTGGATTGTTCTTGTGCTTAGCCATTTATTGAGAACACGGTACGATAAAAATGAAGTAGCTGTTAAACACAACTGAAAGTGGAATATTCATGGAAAAACAAAGTCTGGCCATATTAATGCATATAATTTTATTTTTTAGTTAAACAGTGCGTATAAATTATAAAGTGAAATTTTATTGTAATGAGATAATTGAACTAATTTGGTTTAGGAAGGATAAAAAAAATAGGATTTTAAGGAAGAAATATGGGAGGACTTAATATGATTATAATATATAGATAGATTACATATTTATTTCTCAACCCAAAGAGAGAAAAATAACACATAAAATAAACACCAAAATATAGTAAAAGAATAACAAAGTAGTGCCTAAGGTGATGTGGTATTTATGTGTTAAAGTGGTTATAAGTTATACATGGAAAAAATTAACTATATAAGAAACAGTTATTTACATGTTGTCATGGATAAACTGCATATTGGTATAAAAAAACAACATATTAAGTAGCTTAATGGTTTGTTAAAAGAAATGGCTTAGAGGTTGAAATTTGGCAACAGTTCCATAAAGACTTCGTTTTCATTGGATATCTGCATGAAAAGCAAATAAAGATTAGACATGGAAAGCAAACAATTAGACATCATAAACATTAGTGGTGCAGCGGTAGTACATATAAATGTCACCAAGTTATACCTGGTTCAATTCTCTTCTCTTTGGGTGTGTTTTTTCATAATTTTTTCAGAAGTAAAAATTAGGGTTAATTAATGCAATTAGGGTTGCAAGACTTAATATGATTTATATATACTAGACACTCGACCCGTGCTACTCACAGGTCTTATCAACCGTTTTAAACACCAATAAATTAGATCATTTATTATCTCCATCAAAAGTCTTCATAAACATAATGAACTAAAAACTCATGTATATTGTCTCATGCAATAATATAATGTAAACTGAAAAATACAACTAATAATCAAAAGGCATCTCTCCTTTTTTAAATGGCTAGCAATATAACACACTCAAAAAAGGGGTCGTGCCAAACAAAGTAACAGAACCGGTACAACAAAGACACACGTATATAAGGGGTCGCGCCAAAACAAAAGAAAAAAAAACAAAATAATCACCTAGGTGATTCGAAAAGAAGATACACAAAGCCTAAACATGACAAAACAGACCCCCCACCAGCATAAGCAGAAACAGAATTGCTGCCACAACATTAGAAAAACATAGTGAAAACCTTGAGATTAGCACGTGTCACAGATCTGGAGCAAAACCATAAACCAAACAAAAGATATATCATATAGTTTAAGTACAAAAAGTTCTGTATATGTACTTCTTATGAGGAATAGATACCATAACTAAGCCTACAACCTGAGAAATTAAGTTCATCGCTCAATACGGAAAACCACCACTTCTTTTATCAAAGAATTATAAGGACTAACATTAATGATCAAGCAATATATGTCAAGGAAATAGATTCATTCAAGCAATTTCATCAACATTAAACAACTTCAATAAACTTCAATACATGGCTATAATATGTTGGAGCAAAGGGTGTTTCGCAAAATCACCTCTTGAGTTTTGATGATAACAAGGTATTAAAAATTATCAATTGGATATGCTAAACATTTGTTCAAGTGTACAGGATCCAAATCAAAGTACTATTCATAAAGAT
>Ga0315914_1011375_pt1 | contig 10687 bp, 7 predicted proteins | sample MpolenodulesMG_FD_203920 | JGI IMG/M metagenome (GOLD analysis project Ga0315914, IMG submission 203920) | Medicago polymorpha root nodule microbial communities from Los Angeles, California, United States - elongated nodules | ecosystem: Host-associated > Plants > Roots > Nodule | place: USA... | reverse complement strand
GCAGGTTGGTTATCGTCATATAGATTGTGCCCAAATTTATGGCAATGAAAAGGAGGTGAGTTTTTCTTTCTTTATTTTCTTTCAAATAAATTTATATCACTAGCCCTTTGATATGATGACACGTGTTTATGATCATATTTATGTGTCACAAGAATAATTTTTAGATTAACCAAGTGTGATTGAGCTCAGTTGGTTAATGACCTCCACCAAAGAACGAATTGTTCATAACTCGAGTTCTATTCTCTGGTGGAACAATTCTTGACCAAACTATACTTACCTCTTGGCGGAACTTCAGATTACTGGGCCCTTTTCCCCTAAAAGAAAAGAATAATTTTAGATTAATTAAATTTGTTGTTTTCAAATTCAAGTACAAGATGATTCGTAGTTGGACTCAAGTGGCTAATTAAGTTCAAGTCAATTGGCAGCACCCGAGTTTGATCCCTGACTAGAACAATTGTGGGTCAAATATTACTTGAATTTAGAACTACTGATCTTTCTTATGGGAACCGGAGGATTAAAGGAAAAAAAATCAAGTACAAGATGAAAACAATTGAATGTATTTGATAGAACTTCCCCGGCATCTTGTGCTAGACAAGATAAGCCAAGAATGCTTTTTTAGTTTGTTTTTGTCTCTTTGATTTTCAGGATGAAAATTTAAACCTTTTGCTGAATTTATGGTTAGAAGCTAGTCAGTTATCTTACCTTTTTAGTTGGAATTGAATTCAGAAACCGGAGTTTAAAACATTTACACTACGCATCAACCACTTACGCTAAACCACGGTGGTTAGTTATCTTACTTTGATAGTGAACAATGGTTAAAAATAAGAAATACAGTTTAATAGTTTATGATTAATTGTTTAAGAAACTTAGGAATACAAATAATTTGAACCTCTTGTATACAGGACCAAGAAGGTATGAAGGTGCCAAGAGACTAAGATTAGAACCTTAATAGGCTTGGTTGACTGGTACCAATACCATAAACCAAATTGCATATATGCATATGTATGAAAGAAGCAAAATAAGTATAAACATTTCCATAACCATTTATAAACTTATAACTTATAAGTGCTTTTTTGGCAGTTAAGGATCAAATACTAATATACTATAGTTGCAATTCTTTCAGTATGTTGATTGTAGAATTTGAATTTATATTGTTAGATATTTTATAATCTTTTTGTTTGTACACTGTTGTGGTAATGTTTCTATCGGTTTATTGTTCAAAAAATATGTTTCTATCAGTTAACATTTTGTAAATTCTATGTAGATTGGTGATGCCTTGAAGAAGTTATTTGCTAATGGAGTTGTTAAGCGTGAAGAGATATGGATCACATCCAAGCTATGGTTTGTTCCTTTTATATTTACTTCTTAACATTTGTTTAACTATTTTGTTTAACTTTCTTATATGTACTTCTCAAAATTTGTTTAACTATTTTGTTGGCAAAGGGAGAACAATCACTACTATAGATTCCTAGGGAGTCTTCACTCTTCAGACTTATATTACAGACACTGATTTTCTAGAATCTGGACATGTCTTGAACAAATTACTATTTTAATCGTATATTATTGTTTAGATGTTTGAGCAAATTTATAAAAAGAAATGACTTTCTCAACAACAAAGTCTACAGACAACTGGGTTTTGTTTTAACTGTTGTTGAAAATTTGTTCTTGAACATGGTTACATATAATATCAATTGGGTTTAGTTCATATACATTGCCAGTGTAGACTGTCACTCAAAAGTAATGATCAAATCATAAAAAAGGTTTTACTTTAATTCAATCGTAACTACTTCTAAAGTCACACTATCTAAATTGAACTATTGACATTTTTCTGTTCATGATTGCATTTTTAAGGTGTACTGATCACTTGCCAGAAGACGTCCCAAAGGCCTTTGATAGAACTTTACACGATCTGCAGCTGGACTATCTTGATCTCTACCTTGTATGTAAATGTCAATGAAATTAATTTCTTCCTCATCAGATCTTATTATGTTTGCAATTTATAGTGTCACTGAAGTCATGATCTTATTATTAAAAATTCCTGTGATATGTCTATATTTTACTAGATTCACTGGCCAGTGAGCATGAAAAATGGACATCTTACAAAACCTGACATACCAAGCACATGGAAAGCAATGGAGGAACTCTACAATTCGGGCAAGGCTCGAGCTATAGGAGTCAGCAATTTCTCTGTAAAGAAGCTTCAGGATCTGTTGGATGTGGCACGCGTGCCTCCAGCTGTTAACCAAGTGGAATTGCATCCTCAATTGCAGCAGCCAAATTTACATACTTTCTGTAAATCCAAGGGAGTGCACTTATCTGTGAGTATGCAAATTTTATGTCTTGTATGATAATTACTTTAGTTGCATATGTCTGAATATAAAGAACTTAAAGGGGATTATTCATATTATCATGGTTATCAGTACGATACATGCGATTCGAGCCATATCTCGGTTCGATATCAAATTGAACCCAATCAATATGAATCTCGAGTATGTTTCTGTTAGAACTAATCACATGGAAAACATGCTTTTGTAATTAGTGGCAAACAAGATTGGAATTAGGAATCACATTAACTTGTATTTATAGTAAATTCATTATTAATAGCGTGTGAAGTCTGATTAGACACACAAAAATTCCAGAAAATGACATGGTATCGGTAGTGGTTCATCATAAAACTTCTCTGCATTTTTCTAGACTGTGTTCTTTTCAGTTCTTGTGCATATTTTGCTTTCGATCTGTGCCATAACCAGCTGGCCCCCTTTTCCAGTGCACGCCACCTCCTGATCTGCGCATGAGAGCGCTTGCACCCACCTCCAGCTACCAGCACCAGCTGTTGCAGAACCCCCTCTTGCGAAAAATTGGTAGGTTCTGCCAATTATGCACGAGGAGAAGGAGGATGACTTAGAAATAATCAAACCCGACCTCGTTGTAGCCATTGCAACCACTTTGGCCATGTTAAGGCCCAATGTCGAACTGAAGTTAATCAGCTTCATCCCAAAGTCGTGAGTGTTGCTTAGGTCAATGCCTTTGACACAAGCCAACAAGTTTCCCTTTTGTCTGCATAGTATAATGAGTACCTCAAGGTCAAGGCACAAAATCGAATCACTACACAAGTTGCCACTGTTGTTTATATCGGTAATCCTGTTACCTTTGTTTTACAGTCCTCTTCAATTGGACCTGGATCCTTCACTCAGGCACCTCTGATCATATGTTTCGTAACAAATGGTTTTTCTCCGATCTCACTTATATGAACACACTCCCTAGTGTTACTTTGGAAAATGGATCACAATCCAAATGTGAAGGCATTGGCATAATTGTCCCTTTACACACACTTACTTTGGACTCTCTGCTTTAAGTTCCTGATTGTCCATGCAATATAACATCCACAAGTAAACTCGCTCAGGCCCTAGTTGCCCTGTTTCATTCCAACGAATCACTATCTGAACTTAAGCCACTTTTTGTTGTCAACTTTGCAGAACTAACCACTTTTGTTTCATCATTTGATCTATGACTTGAATCTTAAACTATATTAAGGTTTGTCTATGATATGTCAGCTTATAATATATTTGTAACTGATCAAAATATCTTATTGTTATGAATAATGTACAGAAATTTTGATGACTTCTTATCCCTATCAATGTTCTTATTCAGGCTTATTCACCACTAGGCAAAGGAATTGAGAGCAATATTCTTAAAAATCCGGTTCTACACACGACTGCTGAGAAATTAGGCAAGACTCCAGCACAAATAGCTCTTCGATGGGGACTACAAATGGGTCATAATGTACTTCCAAAGAGCACAAATACAGCGAGGATTAAAGAAAACATTGATATATTTGACTGGTCTATACCAGAAGATTTGCTAGCCAACTTCAATGAATTTCAGCAGGCATGTCATTTCATGAATCTTATTGTCACTTTATATGGTTGGATTCCAAAAAGTTTTTAATTTATCTTTCTTATACCATTTTAATTGCTAAACAAGTATATGATACTTTAAACTCAGTCTAAGTGCAAAATTAAAAATGTTTTAGACTTGAATGACTTTTCTAGTCCTTGCTATATGCAAAATTTGTCTTTGTTGATTGGTAATCATTGTTTGGTTTTAATCCCTCGGTAAATTTGATTTGATTAGATTCATGTTGAATTAGTCCCTCAATAAAATTGATGTCATGGTTTGGGGACTAAATCAATATAATTGAGATATTACAAGAACGAATTCAACATGGTTCAAATATTGCAAGGACTATAATCAAAACAATGAGGATCAAAATAAAAATATTCCTATTTTCATGGATTAAAACCAGCAATATTTCTTTTTAAGAGGACTAAAACCAAAATATTTGTATATTATAAGAAATAACAAGTTATTTAAGCCATAGTTTCTCTTTCAAAAAAAAAAAAAAGCCATAGTTTCATTTCAACTTTCTCATTTACCGATGCAGGAAAGAGTAGTTCCGGGAGAACAATTTGTTAGTCAGACATCTCCTGGTTACAAAACAATTGCAGAACTCTGGGATGAAGAGTAAGAGACAAGTTCCATATGGGCTACTGCTTTTCCACTGTTGAATAATCTGACTTTTTTTGTGACTGTTGTAATAATATATAATGTATTTGTAATATGGGAAATAGGATGTGTTATTGAGGATTTGGTTTTGGAGTTCAATAAGAGAATTGGAATTTAGGGTTTACATGGAAACAACATATGACATGTTTATAAACTGTCTTCTAAAATGTCATCGAGTTTATGGTTTAAACATTGCCCTATTATGATTCCCAAGTTTCAAAAGTCCCAACCATCAAGCCAGCTTTATGAATTCCTAGAATTACTTACATATATTACCTATTGTGTAAACTAAGTCTCGACATCATGAAAGAAATTCGAACCTATAATGTATTCAACACTGGAGCTAAGATTCCTTCTGTTGGTTTGGGGACATGGCTTGCTGCACCTGGTGTTGACTACGCTGCTATATCCACTGCTGTTAATTTCCTAGTTTTCAACGGGTTAGAATACTCTATTGAATGAGAACCATCACAATTAGAATCCTTCACAACATGAGTACCCTTGGAAAAGGGTATTCGGGTTGTGAAGGATTTTGATGATGACGGGTCTCATTCGTAGAGTAATCGAACCCAGTTGCATGAAAGAAAACAATGAGAGTTAGTTTGTGATTGTTGGGAAACCCTTGTTTTGTTTGTTTGCTTTAGGATTTTTCTTCTGCTTGGCTTGTATTTATAGCAGTGATGAGGTGTTTTACTTAGTGGTGTTGGTGTATCAGCACTTGTTTATGATGCTTGCTTTATCACAAAGGAAGAAAGGATTGGAGAATCTAGTAGTATTGGGGAGAATCAGATACCAATTTCAATATTATGAGCCAACTATTTGGCATGAAAACAAAGGCATAAACATGTTATGTTTGTTTGAAGTATCAATTCAAATTCTCTTCCCACCCAACCTATTGTGTTTACGACGCAATTTAGATCGCTGACAATGTTTGTTTCTGTGCTTATCATCATCATATTTGTGTCGCAAGAATAATTTTAGATTAATGAATTATAGTAATGTTTTGGATAAGCCATGAGAGGTTTAAAATATAAAACTCAATAAAGGTACATATATTTAAAAAGTTCTGTTGTGTAGTCATGAATTAAAAGATAAACCTTTCAAAAAAAATAAAAAAATAATTATGTAGAAATTAGAGCAATAATATTTACATAATGAAAGATATACAACCCTGGTTTGAATCCGTACTTGAACAATCCTTAACCCGACATTACTTACCTCTTGGCGAAACTTTGGAGTACTAAAGGCTCCTTCCTATTGAAACCGGAGGGTTAAGATCAAGAAAAAAGAACTACAAAGATATTGCAAAACTAGGATGTTATGTACAAATTATTTTAGAATTTTGAATACCATTTTGGATTTGAGAAGGGAGACAAGTTCAACTGCTATCATACAATTGAAATGAGTTTCCTTAATTAAGAAGTAGAATTGAATACATGAAAATCATGTTGCTGCTTTTCTTATATCTCTTCACCCTAGAAATGGTTCTGCAGGTGTGGAGCCATGAAAAGCTGCAATGAATGTGAATAGTGTTGAAAATAGTCCAATACAAGATGTGAAACAGAATTTTCAATACTCATTTTTATTGCTTTTTCTGGGACTTAAACCTCCGGATAAAGAACTACAATTGAAGGTTAAATGTGAAAGAACCAAACAGTAGTGTCTATGAGACTATGACAATATTGCTGCAAGCTGTAGTGTCTATGGGCCATATACTCTGCTAGGGCTCATGATAGCTATTAGAGAAAGAAAAGAAGATTACTACACAAGCTACAACAATAAACTCCACCTCACCAAGTTTACTTGAGTCACAAGCTAGCTAGTATTACTTAGCTTAATCTAGTGTATTAGCAAGTGATTTGGTTCTATGTACTTTACATTATACCTATAAATATCTATTGTACTATCATTTTCATCTATGAGAAATGAGACTATTTTCTGTCTTTAGCTTTCCATAACAATAGTTGTAGTGTTGTTGTTACACTGCGAAATTTTATATTGCGTTAAAATGCGGCCGATGCAGCATCAATTGTGGTATTGATGCTGTTAACGAGATATGTAAAATGGATATGTTGCGGCTGCAATTGCAGCTGCTGTCTGTAATTCAGAACCATGGTAAATAAGCAACCTTTCCAGGAGAGTGGAGTGGATGCACAAAGTACAATAATCCTTTTGTTTCAATGAAACTGCAGCTCTAAAATTTATTGCACTCCTTTGTTTAAGTCTTAATCTATAACAAACCACTGCAAATAGTGTTCCTCATAATTCTTTTACTGACAAGTTAGTCCTTCGATGTGGACTACTAATGGGTCACAAAGTACTTCCAAAGAGCACAAATACAGCAAGGATTAAAGAAAACATAGATATATGGCTTAATAGCAGTTTTCGCCCCCTAACTTTCACGAAGTTGCGATTTTGACAGGTCTATACCAATGAGTTTGAGCAGGTAAATCATTTCATTCAATCTTATGGTCTCTTTATATGGTTAATTCCAAAAAAAAAATAATTTATCTTTCCTATAGCATTTTAATTGCTACGCAAGTATGATATTTTGAAATCAGTCTATATTCAAAGGCCTGTATACTAAATTAAAAACATTCTAGACTTAAATAAACTTTCTAGTCCTTGCTATATGCAACAGTTTGTTTTTGTTGATTAGATTCATGTTGAATTACTCCCTCAGTAATTAATATTGGTCATGGTTTGGAGATTTAGGTAATATAATTCACATATTACAAGAACTAATTTAACATGGTTCAAATATTGCAAGGACTTTAATAAAAACAATGAGGATCAAAATAAAATATGCATATTAAAACAAGCAAGGTTTCTTTTGAAGAGGATTAAAACCAAAATAGATGTATATTATAGGAACTAACAAATTATTTATGCCATAGTTTCATTTTGACCTTCTCATTTATCAACGCAATAAAGAGCCATTCCTCGATAACAACTTGTTTTCCAGACATCACCTGGTTACAAAGGGGGAGCCTTGACGCGACGATAATGTTGTTGTCACTTGACTGAAAGATCACGGATACAAGTCTTAGAAACAAGCTCTTGTGTATAAACAAGGTAAGACTGCATACAATATACCAAAACAGTGGGACCCCTTCCCGGACCCTACGTATTCAGGAGCTTGGTTATGGAGTTTAATAACAGATTTGGGATTTAGGGCATGCTAATTTATTTGAGCTTATCTAGTAATATAAACACTTGTGGGATTATTATACAAAAAACACGCTTCAATTATGTCTAGGGCAGTTATAGGTCATGTTATGCATCATTACGACAAGCCAACTAAGTGTTTCAAATCCCGTAGAAGTTAATGATAACTTCTTGATTCACTCAATTGTTCAAGGAATTTAATGATCAACAATTATTTATTAGAAAGCGCCAAAGATTCAAATTCAAAAGGAAGAAACTTTCAAAAGTGGTTCCTAGGAGGTAGAAGACATATGGCACACATGCAATGTAATAATTAGTTTATATGTTTTCTATAAATTGTAAACATAAACTTCATGCAAGAGATTTCATTTATGTTCGACAAAACTACACGTCCTGGGGAATACATCCACCCTCACATGATAGCACTCCTACTAGAAACGTTAAAATAACGATGTATGAAACTCACATAGAATATAATTCATTTTCTTTTTCGCACACTTTTGAGATTAATTATATTTTTTCTTTATCTTTTTTCCTTTTTATATATTCAAAAAACTTGTACATTCCTTCGGTTCCTTCGATTCCCAATTACGATACTTGTCTCTTGATAAATCTATCAATTAAAAACTCACTTAAGGATCTGACTCGAGCCGTAGATTGCTGTTCGAGTCCATTTGTTGGATTGAGACACTTTCGAATCAAAAATATATCTGGAAAGATACTTCTCTCTTTTTTACATACAATATTTTTCCTTTACATCTTTTAAAATTAAATTGATTGTTGTTTTTAAAAAGAAAATGTAGTTGCATTTAATTATAATATTTTTATACTCATGCTCTATATTTTTTCCTTGCTTTTTGTTTCCTATTTGATGAAGTGAAAGGTTGTCCATATTTTACTCCTTACAGTTACCCGACTAAGACATTAATCCTTTCTTTGCAATTTAACAAGTATAAAACACTTGCAACGACCAAAATAGATAACACAAACAAATGCTCAAATTTTTTATTTTTTTTTGAGATTTATATCATGGAAGAGAATACATCTTTAGTGGTAAACACGTCCTTTTTCTAAGCTTTGTTCATATTCAGTTGTATTTTATTTTTCATATTGAATACTTTTTCATATGCACCGTATCAACATATTGTGTATATATTAAGTCTAATATGGGATATTATCGCAGTTAAAATATGATATTATCATTAATTGTATGGTCAATGATAACTCCATATATAAGATATAATATGTACTATCAATGACAATACCCACAGTGATAGTTTACATTATATATAAGATATTGAGGTAACATTGAACATACTATCAATATTACTATTATCTTTTAACTTAGATAACTTCCTATATTAAATATAGATAACTTCCTATATTAGATCTGTATACAAAGACTATGCCGACATTGAACATATGATTCAAAATGAAAGATAAATTCCTATTATGTTTAGTTAAATTCAAAACAAAGTTGTCTCACCTCTCTAAAGTTTGTCTTTTCTACCATGACAGGCTCACATTTTTTTAGCATTGGTTTTTGTTCTCTATTTTGGTTGCTGAAAGTTTGTAACCATATCAAATTATTAAGAACAAAGTAATGTCTTAATTAGGCATATACAAGACTATATCAAAAGGGAAACAAAATCCAAGACGAATCTAAAAATAGTATAAATGCAAACAAGAGAGTAGCACTTTGACAGACACATTTATTATAGATACAAAAAGATGTACAAATAAATCAACATTGATCCTGACATTTAATAGTTCCATTGGGAAAATAAAACATATAAGAACTACATGAGATAACACATGATCCAGGCAAAATTTTGGGGTTTAGGTAGCTTAACTGATAAGGAGTTACAAGTTTTAGATTCAAACTCAAACGAAGTAGTAAGTATTAATCTAACAACTAGACAACATTCACATAAGACTTACAATTGAGTATTAGAACAAGTGCTTATAGATGGAACTGAGAAGTGAAAATCACTTCACAGAAAAGCAAAGAAAATCTAAGAAATGAAGACATGCATTGCGAGTACCATGAGATAGAAGATCAAAGCAATTATAACCAAAAAAGATAGAAATAAGTTATTCTAAACTGAAACAAAACCAACCAATTATAAATGTTGATCATATCAACTTGCTCAAACAAATTTAACCAAAAGCAGAAAACTAGTTCAAAATATATTTTCACTTAATTTGTTTTATCAAATAACCTATAAAAATCGAACATAAACAAATCAAAGCAAAAGATTGATCAAAATAATTTTATTATAGATCAGAGATATGCATTAAAAACTATGCTTTGACAGAAATTTCAATTTCTCACCGTATTGAAACTTTTATTTGATGCAAGAGCGTTGCTAATTAATAAAAATTTACTATAGTACATGCATGTAGCAATATTTTGGTAGCTAATCTGATAATTTTAAAGGGTATGATCACTTTGTACCAAAAGCATTGTATGATAGCTAACAAGTCGTAGCAATATAAAGGTCTCACATTTTAAAACAAACTTAAATTAGTATAATTTTCAAAACAAAGAGAGAGAAATATAATAAGGTGTAACGACAAAAACAAAAATCTCTATTATTTTTAAGTTTTATAGAAATTAGTTTAAAAAATGGGAGAACTAATAGAGCATCATACCAACAAATAGTTTCAAATTTGTTTTTTTGTTTTTTAAGAACTTTCAAATTTGTTTGAAAGCATATTATGAATTAAAGATTTTAAATAAGAATAAGATAAATATCCTCCAAAAAAAAAAGAGAGAAATAATACGGTGTGACACAAAAATATCTCTTATTCTATCTATTATTTTTTTAAGCCCAAACACTTGAGTTATTTACTTAATAAGAGATTTCAAACAAAGGAAAGAAAGAAAAATTAAAAGAGGATGAGAAAATGGAAAGAGCTCTTGTTTGGATCCTCCTTTACACCATTTTCA
>Ga0315914_1011374_pt1 | contig 10687 bp, 11 predicted proteins | sample MpolenodulesMG_FD_203920 | JGI IMG/M metagenome (GOLD analysis project Ga0315914, IMG submission 203920) | Medicago polymorpha root nodule microbial communities from Los Angeles, California, United States - elongated nodules | ecosystem: Host-associated > Plants > Roots > Nodule | place: USA... | reverse complement strand
AAGGATTCCCTCAAAAAAAAAAAAAACAAAGATTAAGGATGGATAAAGAGCACGCTGACATCAGCGTTTATCAATGTGCAAATACAAAAATAAACAGATGGGTTTATACAACATGTCCAACCAAGAAGGATTAAAAAAGTAGTTAAGCTTCCTTTAAAAAAAAAGTAGATAAGGAGAAAAACATCTTAAATGTCTTCTTCAAAGCTTCGTATCTAACATAAGTTTCCACTTGTGATATATTCACTTAAGATATGTAGTTTTTTTTTTAACAAGTTAAAATGGAATTAAATTACAACTAAGGATTCATCTCGCACAAGGCGTGCAAAAGAGAATCACCAAAAAGAGTACAAACAAATATCACTGGTGCATAAAACACAAGCACCGAAGAAAGGAAATAGAAAAATAAACAAAAAGATTACAGCTCGACACCCATACAAGACAAAGGGTGTTGTCACCAATCATGATAGTTAAAAACAAAATGTAACTTATTTGCCTTTAACCACCGGAAAGATAACATTTTCACCTTGTCTGCTAAAAATTGAGGAGAACCTTCTGCTGAAACACTCTGTTATTCCTTTCCTTTCAGATAATCCAAACACAAGCTAACCAGATTATCCGAAAGAAAGTGTAAGAAGAACGCGGAAACCCAGCCATCTGACCGAACTATATATAATGATTAGTACTCGCTGCCGGAGCGACAAAAGATAATCGGAGCCACTGCAAAATTGTGGACCACACGCTGCCAAAAGTGTTGCAGCCGAAAAGGAGGTGGTCCGCGGTCTCCGAAGAGCCGCACCCACCCACACAAATTTGTCACCGGTTTGAAGACGTTGACGCTGAACGAGATTATCTTTGGTTGGAAGTCTGTTGCGAAAAAGTCTCCAAGCGAACAATGAAACCTTTAGCGGAATCTGCTTATGCCACACATCAACGGACACGCCTTGTTCATGAGGAGCATCAACAGTTGTGAGAAAGTGATAAGTCCCCTTAACAGAGTAACCGTTAACGGGATCAAGCAGCCACCGTCAACGGTCATTAATATTGTCCTGCAAAATAAAATCCTGCAGCATAATAAAGCACTCTGTAACGCACTCCTCCTCCCAAGCTAAAAGGCGCCTCCTCCACTCCCAAGCGGCACCCCCCTCCTTGCCATCTCCACCACCGTAACCCACCTATCGGTAGCCAAATCAAAAAGGCGAGGGAATTTGACCTGTAAGGGAACTCCTCCCACCCAATTATCGTTCCAAAACAATGTTCTACTACCACCACTAACAACCCTCCGAACATTATCCTCAAACCAACTCCCCACCCTAACCTTACACCATCACGAATACCCTGCATCATCTGCCACCACACCGAACAGTCCCTCCCCCCTTCCTTCACACACCCTCCCTCCTCCCCATACCGAGCCTTCAAGACTCTATACCATAATCCCTCTCTCTCAACTAACATCCCCCACCACCATTTTCCTAACAAAGATATATTAAATTCCCGCAACTTCCGCACACCTAACCCTCCATCCTCCTTTGATAAACAAACTGAGTCCTAGTTAACCCAAGAAATTTTCCTAAGATCCTCACCACCACCCCAAAAAAATCTTTTAAATAAATATTTGATAGAATAAATTATACATGCGGGAGCCTTGAAGAAGGAAAGAAAGTAAACCGGAAGTGAGGACAGGATAGACTTCAGAAGAATCAGGCGACCCCCTAAAGATAAAAACTTGCTTTTCCAACCCAACAGTCTGGTAGCAATCCGATCAACCACTGGTTTTCAAAACTCAAGTCTTCTGGCATCCCCCCCAATAGGAATACCCAAATAAACAAATGGAAGAGAACCCACTCGGCAATGCAACGCTGAAGCAGCCTCATTCAACCAAGATTCGGATACATGAACCCCTGTTAACATACTTTTGTGGAAGTTGACTTTCAGCCCAGACACCTGTTCGAAAATAGTCAACACCACCCTTATGGACCGCACATTTTCCCAACTTTTATTTCCGGGTAACAATGTGTCATCTGCAAACTGTAAAGGTGAGATAGTAACACCTTCATCGCAGGCCACAACATAACCATGATACAAATCCGCCGCCACTAGTGACTTCATCAACACATTAAAACCTTCAGATGCTAACAAGAATAGAAACTGTGAAAGAGGGTCTCTTTGACGAAGTCCCCTTTCCAAAATAAATTCTTCCATGGGACTCCCGTTCACCAAAACAGAAGTCGTAGCTGAACCAACACATTCGGAAATCCACTTCCGCCAAAGGGTAGAAAAATTCATTTTTAACATAACGACATTGATATAATGCAAGTCAACCGAGTCATACGCCTTTTCGAAATCCACTTTGGATAAAAGCATTTCTTTTTTTAACTGGCGTGCTTCGTCAACAATCTCATTAGCAACAAGAATACCACCCAAACTCTGCTTTCCTTTGACAAATGTTGACTGTGAAACTGAAACCACACTAGTAATAACAACGCACAATCTATTAGCCAAAACCTTCGCCATCACCTTATACATACACCCCACGAGAGATATAGGACGAAAATCGTTCAGGCGTTGCGAACCGGCCACCTTCGGGATAAGGGCAATGAACGTAGAATTAATCCCTTTTGTTAACTTACCGTTGCGGTGAAATTCAGTCATAAATCTCATAAAATCATCTTTCAAATCCATCCAAAATTGCTTAATGAAACCAAAGTTGATACCATCCGGCCCTGGACTTTTGTAATTATCACAGTCCCAAATCGTCGTCTTAACCTCCTCTAAAGTGAACTGCCGAACCAAGGATGAAGCCTTAGAGATAGATAACTTGCGAAACTTTAACTCATCCACCATGGGCCTCTCAACATTCACCGCTTTGAAATGAGATGAAAAATGATTAAAAACTGCACGTCTAATATTCCGAACTCCTTGAATCTGAACATTGTTAACAGTAATCGTCTAGATAGAATTAGACCGTTGTCTAGAAGACATTACACCATGAAAGAAAATTGTGTTTGCATCACCCTCCTGTAACCAATTTAATCTCGCTTTCTGCCAACATATACTAGCCTGAGCTCGAGACAAAGAATGAAATTTCTCATATAGATCATGTAACTCCACCACTTCAGCCTCCTCAAGATAAGACGTCTCCCTCTTAGTATCTAGGGTCGACATCCGTTCTTTTACTAATCGAAGCCTCCCATCAATGTTTTGAGCATGCTGCTGATGCCACTCTTTCACGCTACTTTAAATCATCCTCAACTTTTGTTTCAAAACATAACCGCCCCACCGGGACTCTTTTAAGCTACCTGAGTTATTCGAATTACAAAGAATGGGAACCGAACTCTTTGCCGGAATATCAACATGTGACTGATGTGCTGCCAAATTACACATCGGGACTGACTGCTCCTTAGGCTGCTCCGTGCTAGTCATACAACCCTCAACAATAACAAGGCCTCTATATGTAGATACATGAGAAAATATCATAAAAAATGTAATGAAAAAAATGATAAAACGAAATGTATATTCACTTAAACATGTTTTTAGTGAATATACATTTCGAATTATGTTTGAAAACATAATTCAGAGTCAAAGATTGACATATAATCACTCTTATAATTATTTAACTCTTAAAGCAATGCATAACGAATTATGGAATAACTATGTTCACTCTTATCAAGAAGCTTAGCTACAACTCAGAATCCACTATTACCATCACCTCTAACATCTACAATTTTTTCAATATATGGATGAACGAACAAAGGCATCTCATCAATATGGGGAACGTTTGGCCGTGAAACCATATTAGGCGGTGGATTACCAACATGGGTGCCTTTTCTTTTAGGTAATATGGCTTTATTTGTGACAATTGTCTATCTAAAGATTGAGAGTCAACATGCTCCCACAAAGATGAAGATCGATTAGTCGAACTATCCTTAGTGTAGACCACACTCTCTTTTTGGTGCTCACTATTTGTGCCTTTTTAATAGGCCAAGTCAACATCGTCATTCATGGAAATGCTATCTAGAGCCTTCACTCCTTAATATGTAGTTTTATTTTGTAATCCACTTTGTTGATACGTTCCTGAATACCTTTTCACTTTGTCAAAACACAAATATCTCTTTGACCTTCTTTCATACTATCATCAACCTCAAAATGTAACCTCGTTCAATGAGTGTTTACCTCATCCAATCGAATAGGTCTCTTATGATGAATGTTTGTAGAAATAATACAGACATAAGGAAAGCAATATGATGTCTTGATCATATAACCACACTATTTTAGGGAAAACGTTGACAACATTCATCATTGTTGTATCTGTATCAGTCACAATCACCTTTGAGATAATGTCTTAAGACTTCAAAAGATCAAGGCACATTTGTAAAATGCAAGTGAAGTTATCCTCTTTTTCATACGTCATAAAAGAATAGAATATGTCAACTCTGTTGAGGTGACCCTAACTATCTCAAACAATGGTATTTTGTATTTATTGATTTTATATGTGGAATCCATCACCAAAAACAGTAAGAAAAATATTAAACAATTTGATAAATTCATGATAAGCTGGAATATATTACGAACAGTGATAGACTCACGTATAGTTCTAAACTTGTAAACATATATGTGATCCTCCAAATATTTAAACAGTTGTTGCATCTTTTACCTTTTAGCTCTGATTCACTTTTTGTATCTTTGACGTGCATTGTAAATTTGCTTTATATTCGTCAAATTGTCAGTTCTTTTATCTTTCAAATTCATCAAGTCATCAACATTCTCCTTCTCTTTCTCAGCTACTCTACTAGCAATAAGGTGATCTTTTAACTTCGGATCCATCGAATGGTTGTGAACTCCATTAACAATACTCAGTGACCATTTATTAAATTTTGACAAATAACCATGCAACCTAAATAGACATTCACATTTCCTTGATCTCATGTCTTCTTGGTTTGATTTGTTTGTGCTTCCTTGTACACATCACCCCTTTCACAACCCAACACTGACATTAGTGACCTTCTTTCACCACCGTAAAGGGATTTTCTATAATTAAGGTTAATCTGACCTTTGTTGCTTGTTGACGAACTGAATTAGTCATATCATCTCTAAATTTTCATTTCTCTTATGTGAAAAAATAATGTGTCGTATCAACAATGTTATCTTTAGAATCAACATTTGATTTCAAATCAACGGAAGCTTTGACAATGTTTGGTTTCAATTCAACGGATGCTTCAAAAATAGATATTTTGAGTTCATTGGAAAACTCAACAATATTTGGTTTTGACTCAACAAAATTATGAACCGAATGCTCAACCATAACTATAAATAAATAACAAAACATAGAGAAAAACTAAATTATAAAATAATAACATCAAACAATGCAACACAATTAGAAGGAAAAAAAACAATGGGGCTGACTGGATCGGGAGTTAGAACCCGATACCGAAATTGGCTCTTAACTCCCGATAGGTTCCAAAAAAAGCCATCAGAAACCAACAATGTAAATGGGTTAAAAGAAGCGATACTTGTTTCTTGATGTTAAATGAGTGTAGAAATCTGTTAGCTGTCATTCTTCGATGATTTGAGACACTTTTTTAGAAAATAATAAATAAATAAACTTGTGGAAGAATGGATGGAATAGGTAAGTAGGGGGTGATAGAGAAGTGTAGTACAAGTGGCTTCTGCCAGATATATGTTAAAAACCAATTGGTATGTAAGCCCTGATCAAGAGCGAACGGGGGCCTAACTCCCGATCTCGTGTGAACGGGAATTAGGACTCCGGAGATATTTTTGGCTATTTGATTTTGAGATACCCAGGAACTATTGAAAGTGTTTAAAGAGTTGTCACATCATTAATTAATTAATAAGTCACATTAGCAAAAACAACAACAAACTTGTATCCCTCCAAGTCATGTTAGCAAAAATGACCTTAAATTGTGATGAAGTGGAAATTCATGAAATCGTGGGATTAAAAAACAAATTTTTAAAATCGAGGGACCAAAACTTCCAAAAACAAATTTGATGAAAATAAGGGATCAAAAGCGCATTTAAACGTAACAATTATTACTACCAAAGATTTGAAGTTGGGGCAATACAAAATTATTCCCACTTACACAATGCTGCCACCATCTGTAATGTCTCCCAAACCAGATCTCTAACATTACATAAAAAGCTTCTAAGAAGTCACTCTCACTTCACACTTTCTTTGTCTCTCTCTCACACACACATTTTTGACTTTCAGATACAATACAGTTAAATTCCCTTTGTCAGATATGTACCACATTATGCTCCTTTCTTTGTCTCTCATGTCCATATCTATTCTACCATTTTGTCAGCTATGTACCACACCACAGCACATCTTCCTTTATTTTGTTCCTTTGTGTATTTTGTTCAATTTGGTGTTACCTTAGTCAGAGGATACAATACTATCCATCCATAACATTATTCCTTTTTGTTTTGTTTTTTTCTGAATTGACCTCTTTGGATTCTTCATAATCTTTCATTTCCTACATCATTCATTCAACTCTCCAACCATATCATCATTCCCTCAAGTCCAGTAATGGCTCAACAGGTATCATCTTTAACTTCCTCATCTCTCTTTTTTTCTTTCTTTCTCACATCATATAGATAATCAAGGTGCAAATGCAATGCTTACACAATGCAAAGTTTTAAATTTTTTAGTTCCCATGACAAATTTGATTATTTCATGGTTGACAATATCGCATGAAATTATAAATAAACACTCAACTATACTGTTAGTAGTCATGAGCTTCGCTTCGATATACATTTTAATTAAGTGCTTACAACATAAACACGTCTCAGATAAGTTCTTATGTATAAGCTACTTCTATAACAAAAGATAAAATAAAGTCAAATTGTTTTCATAAGTTATTACAGAGAGTTTATGGAAATAGGCTGAAAATAACTTATGGACATTTTATAAGTTGTTTTCATATGTCAACTAAAACAGTCTCGCCGGTGTTTCTTTCAGTTGATAAGATCATATAAGTCAATCCAAACGTGACAGTCAATCGTGGAGATAACAAAACTTTCATATCGCGTTAGGCATAGCAGTTGCCTATCAGCAATTTATAACTTGCAGTTAAAGTTTTAAAAAACGATTTATAACTGTAATTTAGTCTATCATATTCTGTTTTTGTTTTTTTAATGATTATTTTATATATAGACTTAGGATGATGATTTTGGTGTTGATGCAGGAAGAAGGGTGGCCTTTGGGGCTGGGATTATTGAATGGAAGAATTGGGTTGGTAAGAAACAGTGAGTTCTCTGGATCAATCTCCTTAAGCAGAATCAGTACTATGCTCTCCAGTTCTTCCATCCATTCAACTGACTCTTCCTCATATCTTGATACAGAGGTTAGTAATTTTATTGCAATGGGTAAATATCAAACAAATGTGAATCACTGGCCCACTTTTCTTTAATAAATAAGCGAGTTAGGTCTCGCAGGCTCATCAGGGTCAGAAAAGTCTCAAGGCTCAAAGAGTCCTGTAGAATTGGATTAAATCATTACCAACTAGATCAACCTACGTCTTCCGATGTGTTTTACTGTGAAAAGAAAAAGTAACAAAATATGACATGTGATACAACAGAAAAAGAAGAGAGAAAAAAAACTGCAAAAAGATGATATACATATGTATCCTTATGCTTTTATGGTTATCCCTTTTGTATCTGTACAACAATAATGTACATTCCCTCAACAAAAAAAAAACAATAATGTACATGACAGAGTATTCTATTGTTGATTGAAGTAATGATGGTCAGAGAAAGAGTTATTACTAAAAAAAATGTGTATATGTTTTATGTATGTAAATAGTTTATTATCTGAAAAAGAAAATTTTCATTGATGCTCAGCACAAGTTGTACTAATAACAATAGTACAAATGAAAATAAAAAATAAAGTAAAAGAAAAAGATGGGTATAGATCCCAATATAAAATTTGAGATACTTTGCTCTTTCACATTGGTTTGAACTTTCACATTTGTCTCATGAAGATGAAGCTTTTTAACTTTAGTAGGAGACCAAACAAGAACTGAATTGGAAAAGGAAACTTCATGTAATGGATATGCTCTCTTCATCATTCCATATGGGGACCACGGCATGACTTAGAACACCATGCTTTGAAAGAAATTGACATTGGTTTTACTTTAGTCTATCCTTGAATTAGAGCTCAATTGAGAAATAATGTTGCATTCAAATTTTAGTCTTATACTATTAGGACAGCTCGGATCCTCTCCTGCATCTGCAACCCCTCTTTAGATTAATCCAACTTCTAAATGTACTTGAATTTGTTGGATTAATCTAATAGTAAGCATTTAGCTCGATGCAGAGAAGGCAGGAGAGGATCCAAAATTCTCAAGGGTCTTGAAAATTACTTTTAATGAATAGAAAACATGCATGCAAAAGTATGACAAAGACAACTATATACTAAAACAATTCAAATCCCTTGATTTATTGAGTAATTCTAATATAGTTATATCAAATGCTAATTTCAAATGAAAAATTTACATTAGATTAGGTTATATGTTCAAATAAGTTATTAATTATTATATGTCATTTTGCTAACTTCATATATACCTTGGTTTAGTCCATAGGGTCACTCTTTCATAACAAGAGCATCACACTTGGCAACCTCATGGGTATTTCTTCTAGCCTCCTAGAACTGTCAAGGAGATCATCAAGGGGAAGAGAGATGATACCCTCAAAGGAAAACAAAAAGAATCACAAGCTGAAGCCATGGTTGTTCTCACTATGTACAAAGCTAACTACTGATGCGGTGAGCGCAAATCACGTTTGTGTTCCCTCTCTTGGTCAGTACCTTGAGGCAGAGAGAAGAGCTAGAAATACTTACAGAAGGAATCAACGTGCTTTCATTCTTGGACATAATGTCTGCTCCCCGGTTCAAGAGTCGAACTCGCCATTTGTTGGCAGCCAAGTTTCTCTTAGCTCACCGGCTTCATTAGGTGAAGATAGTGGAAGAGAAACAAATAGATCATTGAAGCAAAACAATGGATATGGAACACCAATATCATTCCCTTCTCTGTGTGGATAAATCAAAAAGTGACAACCTTTTGTCACTCATTTTAGCACTGGTTTGGCTCCACGTTCAGTTTGTGATTCTCGTGTCACAATGTTCTTGACACTGCGATTTTACGAAGCTACAAATTCAAGCTTCAGCTTCACTGCACGGTGCCACCGCAAGAACAAACACGGATTTTTGTTCCTTAGTTGTTACTTCATAATCTCACTTTTTCTCTCATAATAATTGGTTTTTTTAATATCCTAAATGTAAGAGAGGAATATCTAAATTGTAAGGGAGGAATATTTACCTCTTCTAACAAAATTTAATTTTTATTTTTTAAGTAATTTGCACTCCTCTCCTTCCCTAAGAGAATCATAAATTACACTTCATCCTCATCTTATGCTATAATATACATTGGCCAAAGTTAAAATTTAAAATAAATTATACCCCTCCCATAGATTACATTTTCGTTTCTCTCTTTTTTCCTGTTTAGTGTGCGTTAGATTTTTGTTGCTATATTATTAAAAATAAAAGTGAAAAAGTGTAGATTTTACATTAGAGTGAAGAAGAAGAATATAATTCAAGCTTCTCTCAACGAGGAGAATGTAATTTTTTCTAATTATTAAAAGGGGAGATGAGTGAATATTTTCACATAGAGATTTAAGCTTCTTTTAGAGAAATGTGAGTATAATTTATTCTTTTTTTTTTCCTTAAAAGATACCATTATTTAACTCAATCATCCCTTAAAAAAAAAAAATTATTTACCTTAAATACTTCTTGTTTTTACAAAGAAACCATTGGTTAACTTAATTATCCCTTAAATTATTTAACTTGATTACTTCTTTTTTTTTACACAGAAATCATTTATTTAACTTAATTATTTTTATCCCCCAAAAAATAAAATTATTTAAACTAAATAAAATGGGTTTGAAGGCTAGTAAATCTGTAAATCTATACTATGTATAAAGAGAATATATATGGTTTTAGATTGATTTTTTTACTTCCAATTATACTTTAAAATAAATTTGACTATAATAATGCTATTTTATTGAAGTTATTAAAAAAGATAAGAATTCATATTATATTTGTTTTTTAATTATATTATATTTGTTATAATTAAGGGTGTAACGGTTCGGTTTGGATCGATTTTTGGTCAAATAAATGTCCGAACCAATGGAATCTTCATTGGATCGGTTTGATTCGGTTTTTACTAAAAAAGAAACCGAACCAAAGTAGTCGGTTTGGTTCCGTTGATCGGTTTGTTTGAAAATATAATTAAAAAAATTTATATTTTCACAAATTTGCATTTCATTCATACAACATACTCAAATATTTTATAGAACTTTGTTTTCCAGGTTCTCTGTTTTTTAAACTACTTTGCATAACTAATTTCAAAAAAACTAACAAGAGATGGACGACCCCAACGACGGTGAGGAACGATAGTTCAAGTGTGACTAGCCGCTAGTGTTTTTTTTTTGTAGAAACGAAATAGAATGTGAGTGATAAGATGAGATGATGATGAGAGAAAGTGAATGAATTAACATATTTTTTATGTTAGACTTTAATTTTAAGCTTAATCAAAAGTGTGTGTAAGGAGGGACAATATTACTAAAATGGGAAGTGAGGTTAACATCGGTTCTTTGGATCTCAAAATTAAAAACCAAG
>Ga0315914_1011373_pt1 | contig 10687 bp, 6 predicted proteins | sample MpolenodulesMG_FD_203920 | JGI IMG/M metagenome (GOLD analysis project Ga0315914, IMG submission 203920) | Medicago polymorpha root nodule microbial communities from Los Angeles, California, United States - elongated nodules | ecosystem: Host-associated > Plants > Roots > Nodule | place: USA... | reverse complement strand
AGACTTTTTTTAAATGACAAAGAATCTTGATTGAATAACACAAGACTTTTTTTAAATTGAAAAGAGTCTTGATTGAATACCACAAGACTTTTTCATGATAAAAAAGTCTTATAAAATCCCTTAAAATCATGATCCAATACACCCCATAAGACTATTAGAATCATGTAGCCAATGTTATGGTCAAAATAGTAAAATGGTGTAATTGTTAGTGTCACAAATTAATTTGTCTGTTTCGTTGTCACAAAAAAAACTATTTGTCTTTTATCAAAAATCAACTTTCACTATTAGATTTTTAAACAATAAAGTTGGTTCGATGAAGAATTCTAATATGATCACAAAATCAAATAAATTGTGTTTAGACACATAAATAAATAAGTATTTTTTTAATAATAAAAAGAAAATTGATATAAAAATGATTGGATATTTTGAAGATAATCTCTTTATGTGTGTCCAAACAGTACTATTTATTTAGTTTTGTGACTGTAGAAAAAAACATCTGGTTCAAATCTTAAAGGGATTTGATTGATCATATCTTTTAGAATCAACTAGACTTTTGACCCGTGTGACGCACGGGTCTTGTCGACTATAATAGAGACCAATGAATAATCTTTAACCCGCAAGATCATGGGTCGATCAATAAACGCAAATTAGATTTATTAGAGATACAATATTACAATCAAATTTGTCTTACTATGTCCTTCAATGACACTTGAATCTTATCAAATTTTGCATTTTAGTTTTGAAAAACTAATCAATTAAAGACTGTTATTTTATTTTATCACAATATATTATTGGGGCATTATCTTCTCATTTTTTTTAAATTATAAATAAAAAAGATAAAAAGAATACAATATTATATTGTTGCACGGGTCAATTTTATTTATTACTTTTATAGTTAAACTTCAAAAATTGACTTGTAACAATTGTTTTAAATTTCTACTAACATGAAAAACAAAGTCACTTCAATTGCTCTAAAAAGAATAATTGCACTTTGATATTTACTCAAAGTAATAATATATTTTTCCGACGAAATACATATCATATCTGCATATATCATAGAATTTAATAATAGAAGAGATCTTATACGTCTAGAAGTCCTAGCTCAACTGACAAATTTTGAAATTGTAAGGCCAGAAGTCATGACCGGGGTTCGAACCTGGGACCTCACAATCTGTGTGTGTTTAATTTCAGTGGTTTACCACTTCATCTAAGACAAAAAAAAAAAAAATTCTTATACAATGTATTAATTATTTTCCAAGGGGTATAACGATAGATGTAATTTAATGCAGTTCATGGTTTTTAACAAAAAATTTTGAATTTCAAATTGAAGAAGTGTTGGAAGGAAATACATAATTAGGGTTAGCACTTACCAATTAATGCGGATCATTTGGAGGGAATTTCAAACCTAAATAAAAGTCTATAGAAACAATAGATATATACAAACGATGATACAACATGATAGGAATGAAAAGCTCATCATCAGTGAGGAGAAATATTAGGGATTGCTGCATTATAGACGGAATTTGTTAGGTTAAATTGGTGCGCTGCATTTTAGATGGAATTTGTTAGGTTAAATTGCTGCTAATCATTTTTAGAGGAAAATTATTATGTTAAGTTATTGCAGACCTAACAAAAGTAATAAATAAGGATTAAGGTTTTGTTTTAAAAGATCATAATAGCACTTTTTAAGCTGATCTAACGCCAAACTTGCGTACTTTGTTTTGGTGATCAAGATTTGTAGATTTTTAAAAACACGAATACTCATAATTTTCTCATTCGTTAACTGAATTTGATTTTGTTTGTTGCTGAACGACGGTAGAATCAAGATCCATAATCTAGTGTCTTCCTCGTCGTCCAACAATGGTTCGGTAAGTCAATAAAATGTGATATCTATTATGTTTCCATTTGTTTCTTACAAACCTTACCTCAAACTATTGTTCTTGTCCTTGATTAATTGTTTGTGGTTTAAACCTGAAGTGATCATTCCCCCTCTTCCTTCATCATGAACATTCGTCATCCTCTAAGATATCTAATTGATGTAGGATTCATCAAGTTCTTATAAAGTATCTTTCGTTATCAAAATCCTTTAATCAGCTATGTAATTTTTAATGTATAACAACAAATCACAATTCTTTCATATTTGATATATTGCGCGTATAATAGTGTTGAATTATAGCGTGTGATTATATGCATGTCAAGTGTTGAATTATAGCGTGTGATTGTATGCATGTCAAATCTCAAATGAAAAGGGAATCACGAAAGAGAAAGTCTTAGATGGTTACATTGAACGGGCACAATATTTGAACAGACTCACATTTTGAAAAAAGTTACCAAGAAGAAAGAATGAAATATTATGTATTTTTAAATAATTAAATAAAATGTATTTTAATATTCTGTCCAAATATTATCTCCAAATCTTTGTGAACATATAGTAATTTTCATTATGAAAAAAAGAATAATTAAGCTTCTAGATATTAAATATAATGATAAATGAATTCATAAGAAAGCGAGGACAATTAGTCCGTACGTATCTTGAAAATAATGTACAAGCAAAAATATTTTCTTAAGCTCAACAATTTCATTTTGCATTGAAGTCATGCAAATTTCTTTCCCTTATTAAGGGCCGACCAAATTGATCATTTCCTTTCCAATGTCTCTATAAGATAATTAACGTGCTTTGAAATCAAAGTAGAGGAACTTTTTCATCCCAACTACGTTAACAATATATATTTACAGAAGTTTACCATTGAGTGTAAATTAAGAAGCAAATCAAGATACGTACATAAGATAACGTATGTATGTACATTTGCCACATGTGCTTACTGTGAAAATAAGGCCTTAAATTTCCATAAGCCATGTGTTTTTCCAACTAGCTTGTGTGGAGTTTAATTTTCCACAACCCTTTAATATGTCTCAATTGATCCACTCTACGAACATTATGCTGACTAAGTTAGTATCTTGTTGAAAATAAACTTCAAATATAAGTTGTTTTATTTTATCAATAAAGAGAAGCAATTATTTAACTTCTAAAATGTGCTTCCTAATAATACCCCTTGGCTATCACACCCTTATAAATAGAAGCAAAATGTGAGGCATGTTACATAGTCTTTGAGGGTGTGAAATACCTTGTTCAAAAGCACAACAATGTTTCATACAATGGTTAGGATAAGACATAATCCTCCTTTTATTATTTTTCACATTATGGTTTTAATCAAACATATATATGTCATTATGTGTGTTGACTTTTTTTTTTTAATCAAGTGCACTTACTATAAAATGTTAATTTCATGCAGGAGTGTTTTTTCACATTGTTAATGATTCTGAGTATGTTTAAACTCGGATTGGGTAGCACAACAACTTTCAATGTATTGCAATATGGAGCAGTTGGAGATGGAAAAACCAATGATTCTCCTGTAAATTAATTATGATCTCTCACCATTTTATTTAGCTGCATGTGTAACATTAATAACTTTAATTATCTGATTTGCTCAATTCCAAATGTGATAAAATAATTTAAAGTTTATGCTATAATATTTTTTTCAATAGGCTTTTCTAAAAGCATGGAAAGATGTGTGTCAGAGCAAATCAGGCACATCTCGTCTCATCATACCAGCAGCTAAGACATTCTTATTGAGGCCAATAGCCTTCCGTGGTCCATGCAAACCTAATTATATATACATTGAGGTACTTTTTTTCTTGATCTAGTAGTCTAGTGGTTAGAACTCACACAGTTAAATGTGGAGAAGTGGGGTATATATCTGAGGTTCGAACCCCGACTCCTGCATAAATATGCAATGTCCTTGTCAATTGAGCTAAGCTCACGGAGACATACATTGAGGTATTTATTAATTTGATTATTTTTGCAATACATAACCTCATCAAGTGAAAATTTTGGAACTTGGTCGGTGGCTAAAACTTAAAAGCATAGTAAATATTAACTTGAGTACTGTTTCAACTTTCACCCAGTACTCCAACAAACAAACAAACAAATTTCAACCAAAATGCATTGAAAGGTTGGATACATATTTGATAAAATTGATGTGTTATTTCAGGCAAGTATTCACCTTAAGTTGATCTCACCTCTCGAGTATATTTTTTTCATCCACAATGTTTGAACTTAGGACTTTGTTTAAGGGATTCAAGTTCAATTCTACTCTCACCAATATAATGTTGGTAATTGATGTGTTACTTTCTTTAGGATTTAGTTTTTTTTAAGTATACTATGTGGACCGCCATAATTCGGATAAGACCAAAAGTCACGGATATAAGGTGCCCTCTCATCCTTATCTCTCAAAACAACCAGATCAGAATCTTTAGGCAAGATATTCGGATAGAGATAGACTATACACACCCCATGTTATAGGCAACTGATCAGATAATCGCATAAAGGTTGTTACGCAAAAGAAGGCCAAAAAAAGCTATAAATACCACCATTGGGATCATTCCCAAGACATAACTTATTCAGATACAAAAACTCTAATCATTTAGTTAATCTTCCAACTGAGGTTCTCTATTGTACTCGCTGCAAGTACACTATAAAAAAATGAGTTATGAAAAGATTCACCGCCATTGATGATGGAAAGATCAATTTAGGGAATGCATTTTAAGTTTAACAAATTCATATTTGTAAAAGAAATTGGTTTAACAAAGTCATAATTTGCTAGGAATGAAAAAGTGATATCAACAAAACATACATTGTGACACAAATTGCAGATGACACAAATTTATTATTATGAAAAAACATACTTCCTCCGGTCACATTTATAAGCAAAACACTACTTTTTAGGTTCATTGAATACCTAATGTATTTAGTGTATATCATTGACCAAATACATTAGGTATTCAATGAACCTAAAAAGTAATCTTTTGTTTATAAATAGGCTTAATTGCAGTTTTAGCCCCCTAACTTTCCCAAAGTTGCGATTTTGGTCCCCTAAGAAAAAAAACTACAAAACAGCCCCCTAAGTTTTGCAACTGTAGCAGTTTTGGCCCCCAAGACTGGTATTGACTCGGTCTACGCTGACGTAGCACCCTAAGTGAGGTGCCACGTGTTATTTTTTTTTATTTTTTTTTTGCCTTGGGGAGCCAAAACTGTTACAGTTGCAAAACTTAGGGGGCTGTTTTGTAGTTTTTTTTCTTAAGGGGCCAAAATCGCAACTTTGAGAAAGTTAGGGGGCTAAAACTGCAATTAAGGCCTTATAAATATGACCGGAGGGAGTATATCAGAGGAGATAATGGATATCAATTAACTTGATGATACATTGGTTTAAAAAAAGGAGAATGTTAAACCGTTCGGAGCATTGGTTAAGAAAGATTAACTTGTAATTTATTACTTAACCAAAAGTCAAAATTTATATTTTTAAGATAAATTATTTATTTATAGATTCATTAACCATTGCCCTAGAGCACTGGTAACTAGGGGTGTTCAAAACCGAACCAATCCAATAGAAAAACCGCAAACTGAACCAATCCAAACTGAAACTGCAAAAAACCGTATTTGGTTCGGATGTATTCGGATCAATTTTTTACTCAACCGCATGGTTTGGTTCGGTTTGCGGTTTTGATTTTACCAACCGAACCAAACCAAACCAAACCGCAATATAAGAAAAACACTAATTAAATTATATATCACTTGGATAAATAGTCATAGAAACTCGCTGAAAACTTTAATAAAATGACTTTTTTTTTCTCTTGTTAAGTTTCTTCTTTACTTTTTCTTTCAAAAATGTATTTATGTACTACTTGAACTCTTAGAGAATGCTAAAAAATTTAGTCTTTTGTATTTCTTACAAAATATGATTACTTTTTGTCCGCGTTTAAATTTGGTCTACGTAGTTGCGAACATTGTTGGATGAAAATAAAATTGTAATGTTGAATGAAATTTAAAACATTGCTTAAAACATGTTGTGTTTTAGCTTTTTAATTTGATTTTAATGTGGAAAACAAAAAAAAATTAGTCTAAAAAAACCGCACTAACCAATCCAATCCAAACCGCATTGGTTTGATTTGGTTTGGTTCGAATTTTATTTTAAAAGTCAACCGAACCAAACCAACCCGCATACTTATTTATCTTACGGTTCGGATGACTTTTAGTTTGAAAACCGAACCAAACTGTATCGCGAACATCTCTACCGGTAACAAAGAACGAAAAAAGTGTTATGAGGGATGTTATGATTAGTGAGTTTTTATTTGATCCTATTTTCAACTCAAAAGTCAAAGCTCGCTTTTAGATAAGTTAAATTCATTAAAGGTACGAATAGTTAACTTTACAATGGAACAACCTGTAGTTGACTAGTATTATATAATTTTATTTGAATTAAATTGAAAACTCAACTTTGAGTTAAAGTAACCTATTTCGTACTTTTATGAACTCAGCTTTCAGGGAATATTGTTGCACCTAAAACAAAATCGGAATACTCCGGATCCCCTATAAACACATGGATTGGCTTCTCATTTGTGAATGGTTTAATTATAAGTGGAAAAGGGACTGTTGATGGTCGAGGCTCTATGTGGTGGAAACAACCTTGTATAGGAAATCCACAACCCGTAAGTAAAATTTCTATTTTTAACTTAACATTTCAACTTATGTTGCTTAAATAATACAATATACATTTCTTACCTTTTTCAGGGGACAAGTTGCCGTCCACCAACAGTAAGTAGTACCTACTCTTAGTATTGTATTGATCCTTGCAAAATTAAATTACATTGAACTGGTATTTATTTTTGTGTGTGTATGGATGTACAGGCAATAACATTGAATAGATGTTATCGATTTCAAATAAAAGGATATACAAGTGTTAATCCAGCAAGAAGCCATATAACTCTAACTAGCTGCAAAAAGGGCATTATCTCTAACATCCGTCTAATTGCTCCTGGAGAGAGCCCTAACACTGATGGCATTGATATTTCTGCCTCAAGAGACATTCAAGTACTTAACTCTTTCATTGCAACAGGTAATGTTTTCAACTCATTTCAATCTATTTTATTAGATCTTTGTGTATGTAAATAATCATATATATTGATTGTATCTAATCATATTTTAGGTGATGATTGCATTGCTATTAGTGCTGGATCATCACTAATCAAAATAACTGCTATAACATGTGGTCCAGGACATGGTATCAGGTTAGTACTTCACTAATTATGTATTGAGTGTTTGAATTTTTATTATTTTTAATTAAAATGTTCAAGCTACTTTACCTTAATTAAGTTTTTTGTAGCATTGGGTCATTAGGGGCACGTGGAGACACCGATATTGTAGAGGATGTGCATGTGAAAAATTGTACGTTGACTGAAACATTAACTGGAGTAAGGATCAAGACAAAGCAGGTACTAATTAATTCACCAAAATAACAACATTATTGGTTTACAAACTCCACGAGTATTAATTTTCTTATTACTTAATTTTTGGTCACATGTCATGTCACATGACTTATGTAAATTATTTTATTTTAAATTGTATTTGTGAACAGGGTGGAGGTGGATTTGCTAGGAGGATCACCTTTGAAAATATTAAATTTGTTCGAGCCCATAACCCCATTTGGATTGACCAATTTTATTGTGTTAATCAAATGGTCTGCAAAAACATGGTAACTCAAGATAATGCATCAATTCCATTTTTCTTATTTATGTTACTTCCCAAAAAATAAATTAATTCTCTACAACATGTAACAATTTTTTTATTGAATGTTGTGTAGACTAAAGCAATCAAAGTGAGTGATGTAACTTATAGAGGGATTAGTGGAACATCATTGACAGACAAGGCAATCAATTTGAACTGCGACCAAAATGTAGGGTGCTCTAACCTTGTATTTGATCGTGTTTATGTAAGATCTGCTGTTCCTAAGATGAAGGTTTTCTCCTTCTGCCATAATGCTCATGGAAGAGCCTCACACACCAAACCACTTCTAAACTGCTTGCTCAAATAAATTCAAATTGTTTTCATTTCTTGTCCTCAGAGCTACCATATAATATATGCTAGTTGAATATCTTTTTTTTTTGTTGCTTTTTATTTTTTCTTCTTTTGGAATCATAATTAGTTGCTGATTATTTAGATTGTTGTGGTGTGATTATTGAATAATAATCCGTGTACAATTTACCGTGTCTTTGAATAAATTACTATTTAGAACAACAACGCGACAATCTCCCTCTAAATCCGACACAAAGGTAGGGTCACGCTAGCTTGCTCCGTTCGCTCATTCATTCCCATTTGACATTGTCTATGAGTCATACCTAACAATCTTTACCTTGGTGAATATCAAACCCCTACGAGTATTTGTTGTATAACGTTAACACTATAAGAAACATGTAACAAGTACAACAGTATCTGAACTTAAAGGTTTCGTTATAATAATAAGAAATGATTGCACAAATTATGCATGAACATGTTTCTACATAACAAAATTAAAGCCTCGAAAATTAAAATACAAGAGAAAGAAAGTCTAAGAAGCCAACAATAGTAGTCTAATCCTATTTAGCAGGTTTCCACTAGTACACCACATTTCTTTACATTAGATTTTTCTACTGCAAAAACTTGTTCATTCTTCTCAACCAAGTAACTGAATCGAATTTCTCCATCTTGATAAGATTCTCAACAAAATCTGTAAGGTGTAAGAAAAATTCACTTCATCAAAACTTCTAGGATATAGGCTAAATAAGTTTTGGTTAACAAAAAAACTAAACAAATTGGTTTGAATAATTCAAAATTTGTCAAACCATTTAGAAAATAAAAGAGTTACATAAAAAGACAGATTTCAAGTCAACATATGCACTGATTTCTTTAGCTACACATGTAATCAACACCCTATCAATTTCTTAAGTTCACAGTATGCACTGATTTCCAGCAAGAATATAAAGCCAAAACAACATACACGACATGTTATATGATGTAACATAACAATGCATAGAGACATATATACCATAAACTTAGCAAAACCAATATGGAGGGTCTCAAACAGCTCCGCAGCCATCTTGTATCCAGCAACAGATTCAAAAAGCTTTAAGACTTCATCTCCATCAAAGTAAGCAAGCAATCCATAAATCGACAAAATCAATAGAAATCGGAGAACCTCCAAAGAATTTTGAGTATTTTCTTTCATGTTAGCTTTCAACTCATGTGCTAACTTCAAAGCTTCATCTCTTACACAAGGTTTAATATTTGGTGAGATTGTCATCAGTTTTTCTAGCAGATAGATGCGGCTTTCATCAATAATCACAGGTTCGTCTCCCTTCTTAGGCAGTGGAATAATGGGGTTCAGTATTATATCCAAAACAAATTTTGCTGGATCTGATGATTCTCTCAAATTATCTAGAATGTCAATTTCCTCGCTTGCTCCATCAATGGTAATACTGAATTGATCATCCATGTAAGATGTATCTGCATATTTAGATAGCAGATAGTTAAGCTCTCTGATCATATTTACATAAACAACAAAAAATGAAGGTGATCTTAACTTCATAAGAATTAAAAAAGATATATACTAACGGTTTCAAAGTCGATATAGAACCTTAACTGAATCACTGGAGTAGTGTTTAATTGATTAATAATTATAGCCAAAACTACACTGTTGCCTGTTGGCTATATACTTGAAAAATTGAATGTACAGTAACACACTAATCTATCATTAGCAGGACCATAGTTTTAGGATTAAACCTTAGTTATGGATAAAAATACATGAGTTTTTTGCATTTAAGAGATTCTAAAAATGTTCAAGAGTTCAAGGGTGAAAAGTATAACCAAAATAGTTTGACAGTGTGTGCGGGCGTGCGCGTGTGATATAGAAACTGTACAATAAAATAGATGAATAGCAATATTTACCAAATTCTTTTTCTTCATCATATCGTTTCTCTGTCAACTCAAGCTCCTTTGGTTGTTCACCAAAATTATTCAGCTTTGACTCAAGATCCTTGATTTGTACTTCAATCTGATTCTCTTTGAACTGAAGTGCTTTGACAGATTTGAGATTGTCCTCAACTTGCTTTTCAAATTGCTGCATTTTTACTTCAAATTTCTCTTCCTTTGCTTCAAACAGTACTTTCACTTGAACTTTAAATTCCTCCTCTTTTGATTGGAACTCCGTCACTCTTCTTTCGAATTCCTTTTCTTTTGATTCAAACTCCTTTTGTTGGCTCTCGAAATTCGTTTTTTCTGATTCAAAGTCCTTCATTAGGCCTTCAAATTCACCCTTTTTAGATTCAAACTCATTTACTCGACCATCAAGTATATTCTTTTCAGACTCAAGTTCCGTAACTTGGGCCTCCTTATGATCTAGCTCTTTGCAGCACTTCTCAATAGCTCTCTTTATGGATCGCAATCCCCTCTCTTTTACTTGTTGTCCGTTGCATTCCTCAAACGATTTTTTCAACGATGCAAGTTCTTTCCTCAGCAAGGAAAAGGAATTATCAGCTGATTTTCCTGGCCTTTTAATTATATTCGATGAAGGAAAATCATCAAATGGTGATGCCTTTGATTTCTTGTTGGAAATTTTCAAGGAATTGTTATCATCAAATTGCCTCTTAACTGGCAGTAGTAGTATCCATCTTCTGAACAGAAGCATCAAAATCCATCATTCAACTATAGTCTTTTCCCGTGGGTGTGTGCAATTTGGGGTTTTGTCTTTTAGAGGGTATTTATTTTCCAGCACTTTTGTGGCCTTTGTGAGCTTGTATTTTGCTTGTGGTCTTTGTT
>Ga0315914_1011367_pt1 | contig 10691 bp, 6 predicted proteins | sample MpolenodulesMG_FD_203920 | JGI IMG/M metagenome (GOLD analysis project Ga0315914, IMG submission 203920) | Medicago polymorpha root nodule microbial communities from Los Angeles, California, United States - elongated nodules | ecosystem: Host-associated > Plants > Roots > Nodule | place: USA... | reverse complement strand
GTTAAAATTAGGTTAAGTATAGCGAGACGGGTTAACATTTATAAATAAGAGATATAGCGAAACGGGTTAACGGTTATTACTTTCCGAAAAAATAGCATCTAATTAGGAATATAATTCTTATTTATTAATTTTGTTAGGTCTGCAGCAACTTAACCTAATTTTTTCCCTCCACTAATCCCTGATTAGGTTTGCAACAACTTTATCCTAAAATTTTGGCTATTTATTAATTTTGTTAGGTCTGCAGCAACTTAACCTAATTTTTTTTTCCGCCACTAATCCCTTATTAGGTTTGCAACAACCCTATCCTAAAATTTTGGCTCTAAATTTGCATTATATATGTTTTTCATTTCTCTCTAATAACCGTGAATATTTTTCAAAGCAAAAATTTAATAGATATCTTAATCCTTATCCATATTATTTATTAATTTTATTAGGTCTGCAGCAACTTAACCTATTGTTTATGTAGATTTTTTTAATTTAATAGATATCTTAATTCTTATCCTTATTATTTATTAATTTTATTAGGTCTGCAGCAACTTAACCTATTGTTTCTGTAGATTTTTTTTTTGACAAGTTGTTGTACACTTATTTAATACGTTTACAAACAGAATACCCTAATTTCCATGCAAATTCGGCTACCCTAAATAATTTGTTAGAAACCATGAACTGCATTAATTTTTTATGTTTAACTATAAAAGTAATAAATAAAATTGACCCGTGCAACAATATAAGTTTGTATTCTTTTTATCTTTTTTCTTTATAATTTTTTTTATTATCATTTGATTGTAATATTGTATCTCTAATAATCTAATTTGCGTTTATTGATTGATCCATGATCTTACGGGTTAAAGATTATTTATTGGTCTCTATTATAGTCGAGAAGACCCGTGTGTCACACGGGTCAAAAGTCTAGTTTTAGTTTACTTTAGATAAACATTAAATGCAAAAGTGTGGAGGAAAAAATTAGGTTAAGTATAGCGAAACGGGTTAACATTTATAAGTAAGAGATTCGCTGCATGGATCCATGACTAGTTTTTTTGGTGTTGCAAAAATAATAGTTAAAAAAAAAAGTTCAATAAAATTAAAGACCGTATTATTTCACCTAAAATAAAAGTTTTAATAGGTTTATCTGAACTAGTTTTATTAACACTAGTCTATTTATAATCCTAACAATTACCAATTAGAACAAAATGATCCGTCGACTTTCTCTAGTATTTCATTATTCTTATAGACGGTTCTTTATGTGTAAATTTTATTTAAGAAAAATCTGATGAACAAAACATGAGTTGGATCCGCCCATGAACATGAATATGGTGTGTTCCTAAAAGTGAGCATGAATATGGTATGTTCCTAAAAGTGAAAGAGTGATAACTATTTCATACGAATGATAGTGCCCTTTGAAATATAGAGGTGATGCATATACTCCAGCAGAAGATCATGAAATAAATGTTGCATATTTAGCTCCATAATATCTTTATGCATGTGAGTGATTTACAGAATTTAAATATTATAATATTGATACCTAAGAAGGAAAAAAAGTCTTGCAATTTTTTTTTTTTTGGTCAAGTCTTACAATAATATTTATTTATACATCTTTAATTTTTTATACACTCGTTTAACATTTTATTTTTCTTCCATCTCTCTTTACATTACATCACTAACATATTACATATATCATGTTATCAAATCTATTCATAGATGATAGACAGAAACCGAAAACCATAACTCATGAGCCACCTAAACTCAGAAGCACAACCTAACTCTAAAAGGTTAACAATAGAACAAACCAAAGCCAAAGAATATTCTCAGAACATTTTTTATGCAATAATTCGTTAATTATTTTCTGCATATACTTCACGAATGATTTAATACAATGTTATACGATATGATATTATTCCACAGTGCATTAACAACTAAAATCACTGAAGTAACTTTACTTGTCCCATCTGTACAGAGAATTCTTTAGGATCATTATTGTTATTCCACCTTTGTTACCTTTGACACTTCATATTCATAGTGGAGTGGATTCTAGTCCATGAGCACTAGTTCATTGGGAACTACGAACAGTTCCAAAGCATGTCGCAATGATGTACAAGAAATCTTGATCAGGACTAGAACCAAAATCTTGTGGGCGCTACCCATGATAATCATTTTTTTTTTATGGTTGTTCTATACTTCTTTTAAATTTGTTTAACCGATTAGGTCGTAAACTCCAATCGGATAGAAAATTTAATCGTTTGTTTTTTCTTCATAAATGTTAACAATTTTGAAGGGTCAATGGACAAACCATCATATTTATTTTATTTTTAATTTTTTTAAAGGAGCTTCTACTATCAAAACTACACTTAGGAGATCTGTAAAAATCAATTTTAAAATAGAGTAATCTTCACTTTACTTACTCAAATTATTAGAGTCAGGCAATTTGATATATAATCTTAAATGATTCATAAATTGAATTTTTGAATGATATTAAGAATTTAACAGTGAAAATCATTATGATTAACGGTGCACTTATTTTACAATTTTATTGAAGACTAAATTGCCTTGATCCAAATAATGTTAAATATATTTTTAGTTTCCTACAAAATCATGAATTTTTTAATTTAGTCACTTATTCATTTTTAGTCCTTACTTTGCTTTTATGGAGACTAAATGAAGGGACTAAAAGTACTCATTATTTTTTTTTTTTTGAGGAAAAAAGTACTCATTCTTTTGTAAAAATTAATAAAACTAGGTACTATAAAATTGAATAATAATATTTTTTATAAAGACTAAATTCAAAAGTTGTAGTTTAACGGGAATTAAAAATATGTTTATAACCCTTAACTAAAGAACTAACATGAATTATTATCCATAATTTTCATTTCTAGAGTAAATAATTGAAAATTTTATTAATGCCAAAAACAACATTTCGATATCCAAATTTAAGAGCAAAATTGGAGTTTATTTTTAAAGTGGAATTATAATAACATACTCCTTTTGGTCTTAATTATAAGAAAAAGATTCATTTTTAAAGTTCATTCAATAAATAACGTATTTGGTCTATAATATAAATCAGATAGATCATTTATTCAATATAGAAAAATGATTTTTTTTATATATTTGATACCAGACATAGGTAAGAAGTCAAATGTAAAATTGTGTAGTCATTAGTTAGGGTCCTACCGTCCATATCAATATGCAATGGTGCTAGGTGTACGGCCTAAAAATACTTCTTTTTAAGGTGTAGTGTAGGCATATTTGTAGTCTGTTGGGCTTGTGGGCACATTGTGAAAGAAAGTAATATAAGAAGGGAATGGGGCCATAATGGAAAGGTGCCCTTCGGTAGGGAATTCCATAGGCCATGCAATTCTTTGAATGTTTTTTTGTGGGGTTCCATTCCTTCACAGCCTTTCCTTTGTGGTCCCATTTTCAAAAATATTGCAAATTTTCAAGGTGACAGAAAGTGATGCCACTGAAGTTCTACCTTCATGAAAGAAAGGGTGGGGTTGATACTTGGTTATGGCTTGGCACTTTCCCATTGCTATGACGTTAAGATGTGTCGCCTAGTTTGGATCTAGACAAGTTTGTTGCTTCTACTTTAGGAGATTGCTTTGTGTGAAGCTTTACAATGGTTGTTTGTTGTTTTTTTTAATTAGAATATTTAACTTCTCTTAATAATGGAGTATTTTTACTTTCATTGACGTTTTATGTTTTCATAAATTACTAACATCAACGTTCTTAATAAGTCCTTTAAAAAAATCTTAATAGGTGGAACGCAGAAAATAAATTTAAATAAATAGCATATTTAATATCTTCTTTAGTACTTTGTTCAGCTCCCTCACTTTCCAAAACATTGCAGTACTTATTAGGATTATCTATTGTATTCACACCAAAGGTTGTTATCTGATTGTCAGCAAGTTGCTTGGCAATTTGGCTGACTTGAAGTTATAAGCCTTTGATTGTGGCTTCATTATTCTTTTGATAGTTCATGGAAATATGGATAAACTGATTGAAGGTATCTTCAAGTTTTTCAGTTCTATCCACTTGAGAATTTTGTTGGTTCAACATACTTTGATAGTAGGGTGTTTGTCTTTGATAGTTGTAATTGTTAGGTTTGTAGACTGTAGTTGGCCGCATTTTGTTTAAACAAGTGTTCTAGCAAGATGTCTTGACATGTTGGTACGACATCATAGCGTACCTTGCTCCGCTTTCTTGGATTTTTTTTATTTTTATGTGAGACCTCTGAAGATTCTATGAAGATATGATTCACGTGGGACATTGACCAATAAGTGTGCGGTTTCTAGAAGCAGTGATAGGCGGTTTAACTTTGTCGTGTTTCTTAAGTGTGATGTTGTAACATTTTAGCCTGTTTTGTGCATCAAGCCCATTCTGCATTCAGGTTATATAAAGGAAGACTCAAGACCTAATTCTTTACTGAAATCGTCATTTACAAAAGTGTCTATTAAGGTTTTAGTATGTCCTTGTTATTTGTGAGTCACTCTTGTATCACCTTGATGCTAGAGCTGAACTGTTCGTTGAGTTGTAAGCTTTGAATCACTCGTAAGCTTTTAAGTAAGAGTGGATTATGTTTTTCACGGAGTGTGTCTCCGTCTCTTTTGTAACTGTTGATTATCACTAGTGAGTGATTGAGGGGAAGTGAGAAGGGTCTCATATCTAGGTGTGTCTTAGATAGAAATTACACAGGTAGTGATTAGGTGTGGAGTGTAATGTCCTACTTCTATTAAAGCGATAAAACACACCAATAATACAAATATTCAAGAAATAGACGTCACGTCTTCAATAATTCTCATAACATACATACTAAAATTTCACAAAAGGTTGCAGTGGATAAATAGCATATATCTCCAACTAGTCATGTCATAAACATCAAGATACATCATCAAATAATTCTCCAATCTCAACATGTGAGTAAAATCTCAACAACATAATCAACACCGAAATAAAAGAAAGAACGACATCCTAAATCAGAGCCCTAAACTAACACTCCAAAAGCAGAAAACAAAGGATGCTACCGCTATCCTCAAGCACTCACCAAGCAAGCAACAAAGTTACTCCTGCACGACGTCTACCTATTCATACAAATAGGCAGGTGGTCAACCGAACGACCACTGAGGGTTAGCTTCAAATCATCATAATTAAGCATAAACAATTGAAAAGGTTTTCATCAAATTAAACTTCAAATGATTAAACAAAAGAGAATTCAACTTCAACATTATTCATCAACACAAATGAATTCACAACAATCACAAGTATGCACTTCATCAATCACATCAATCACCAAGCACATAAGCAATTAGGACTCATGCCAAATTATGCTATGCGACTAGACACGACTCCTACATGCATGTGGTACCATCACCAACAAGGTCGTCACCTCAAGATGCAACAAAAACATCATATCACCTTCATTTTGAATACAAAGTATTCAATCACCTCAACTGGATATAAATATCCCACGACTTATGATGCACGAACATATGACACACTATACACATGATCAACAACAATTCACCATCATTTCATACATGCATTCACCATCAATATCACCATCATTTGCATGTAATGATTCAACAACATAATTCAATACATGCAATCACCACATTCAATTATCAACATTTAGCATGTATAAATTCAACGCAACAAACATCAATCCACCTTTAATTCATTATGCTTCAATCATGTACACATGATTACAAGACATTCCTAAGGTTATCACATTATTATTAGAACACAATCCGATAAAGTCCGTCTATTGTTCACAACTTTAACCAATTCTAAAAATTCAACCAAACTAGATAAACATGTTCATCTGCCTTGACAAAACATATGCAATAATCACATTTATGTGCAGTTGCATATTCATATCGATCTCATCGGCCAATTCCGACAAATCCCAGAAAAAATCACGTAGTTCATCTCATAATTACTTCATTCAATGTCAAGCAACACAAGGACTCATTAGAACCTTTATACAAAGTTATTCTTTTCATAAAAGCACTCCTAGATAGTTAGGATGAAGTCCCTACACTTTGGAATAAGTTTGGAAACAAATGGATTGAAGAAAAAAAATGCATTTTTAAGGTTTCTAGTCAGACAAAATCGTGGCACGTTGGTCTTCAATCGTGGCACGATTTTTCCAGCGCCAAAAACACTAAAATTCTGATCAAAATCGTGGCATGTTGGTCCCGAATCGTGGCACGATCTTGGCCTGACAAACAACATTTGATTTTTCAACTTTCACGTTTTCGCGCGTAAAATTGAAATCGTTAATCCGTTTTCTATGCCGTTTTCGCCTACGCGCTCCTGACACTTAGCTCTATCATATTCTACAGAGAAATTCAAGTTTCAACCATCCCAAAACATATTTCCAAAACCTCACATAATAAATTATTTGCAAAAACGCTTAAACATCTACTTTTCAGACAAAATTTCCGTTTTCTCCCAAACGACTCGACTAACACAACCACAACATGAAAAAAGAAATTCCACTAGGTCTAACTTACCCAACAACATTAAAAACTCAGTCAACAACCTCTTATATCAAAACTTCATTTTGGTCTCCATATGAAAAACTCAACACAAACTTCACCAATTCAATTAACAACATCACAAAATGGAACACCCATGGTACAAATCAGCAACAACAACATATCCAATTCAACAACAACTTAATTTAAACATGAATTCATCACAATCAACAACAACAACACTAATTTATACCAATTTGAGCAAAAATCAACAAAGTTTCATATAACCTCAATTCAAGTATGTAAAATCAACAACAACAACATGTTTAGCATCAAATTCACATACCCAAACTTAGCATCAAAATAGGAACACGGATTTCAACATATAAATTCACCATAATCACTTTTCACAATTAAGCACTTATGAATTTAAGTAGAAAAAGATGATTATAACTGAAATTATGAATGAACACTATCCCCTTTACCTCACAACAAGAAAATCCTAGCCTTGGCTTCACTTTTGCTCCAACCTCTTGAATCTCTACCATTTTCTTCCTCTCCAAAGCTTTCTCCTATCTAACCATTGTTCTTGCTCTTTCTCTCTCTACCTCCCAAAAGTTTGTGAAGTGTGTAAATGACCTAATTTCTCTAAAGACTAGAGTTTATATAGGATTTATATAAATGGGCTCAACTCTCAAATGTCTTAATGGGCTGAAAGTTCTCATTAACTAACTCACAAAGTTTCTACTCACTTAACGGATAGAAAAATAACGAATAGTTACCGACTCTTAATTAATTACTCTAACCGACTAGTAACTTGGTAAAAATATCTATTGTCAGTCAACACACTAAAACTAATTCCCATAACCAAAAGACTATTTTACCCTTGCCCACCAAAATGACTAAAATACCCTCGAGTCCAAAATGACTAAAATACCCTTCATAAGCCAACCGCTACCAATCCCGTATAAAATACACACAAAGACAATTAATCACAAACAAACACTTATAAACACACATAAATAAATAATAAAATAAATCTAGCGAAAATCGGGATGTTACACCGGGCTAGTAAACCGGAGGTTGTTTATGCAGGCTTTAAACTAATACTATTATAGTGAATTTCCTTCCTAGCTTGGTAGCTGCCAAATTGGTGACGTTGCACCGAACTGGGTTAACAAATAACTTGTGCCTTTTACTTTATGCCTTTATCATTAAAGTTGTTATTTGTGTTGTCACGATGTCTTGACATCTTACTTGACATTTCGCTTGTCTTGACATCGTGCTCAACATATTTACTGCGTGCCATAATTTCAATTGGCATCAAAGTTGACACCCTGTTTTGTTTGTAGGTGGGCTCCAGGGAAGATATTTTCTGGTACTATGGAAAAGGAAGGAGGACAAGTTAACAGACCACCTGTTTTGGATGGGTGCATCTATGATTACTAGTAAGTACGCATGGTAGCATTTCTCAAGTCTATTGATAGTAAGACTTTGAAAGCTGTTCTCAAAGGTTGGGATCACCCTTTGATAAAGAATAAGGATGGGAAGGACACAACTGAGTTAAAACCTGAATAAGAGTGGTCTAAGGAAGAAGATAAGTTTGCACTTAGAAACTCCAAAGCCTTGAATGCCTTATTCAATGGGGTTGACAAAAACATGCTCAGATTGATAAATAATGGTATTGTGGCCAAGGATGCATAGGATATCTTGAGAACTACCCATGAAGGCACATCCATGGTTAGGATGTCAAAGTTGCAGCTGCTCACTACTAAATTTGAAAATCTCAAGATGAAAGATGATGAATCTATCCAAGACTTTCATATGAACATCCTTGACATTGAAAATGCTATTAGTACTCTGGGAGAAATGATGACTGAAGAAAAGCTGGTCAGAAAAATTCTTAGGTCCCTGCTCAAGAATTTTTATATGAAAGTAACTGCTATTGAAGAAGTCCAAGACATTAAGAACATGAAAGTTGAAGAAATTAGTGCGTCACTTCAAACCTTTGAAATGGCTATCAGTGACAAGACTGAAAAGAAACACAAGAGCCTTGCCTTTGTGTCTAACACTAGTAATGAACAAACTGAAGGTGACTTGTAAACTAATGAAGGAATTTCTGATTCTACGGTGCTTCTTGGGAGACAATTTAACAATATACTGAAGAAAATGGATAGAAGACGTAGACCTAATGTCAAGAACATGTCGTTCGATATTAGCAGAAACAGTGAATCTCAAAGAAGGGATAAAAATGATGATAAATCAAATCAAGGTAAAGGTATTCAGTCTCATGGTTGTGAAGGATTTGGTCATATCAAAGCAGAATGTCCAACTCATCTTAAAAAACAAAAGAAAGGCCTATATGTTTCCTGGTCTGACGATGATGAGCCTGAGAGTGAACGAGATGATGAAAATGCCAAACATGTTACAACCTTGATAGGAAGATGTTAGTCTAGTGATGAAGGGGTTTCATATGTGGAATTGGCTGATTCTTACAAAGAGTCTTGTGTCATACCCCATTTTTTGACCTAAGATACCACTAACACGTGTCCCTTAATCCTGAATAGTCTCTGACTTTTCAGAGAAAAATTCGGCAAAGAGGTATTTTAAAATGCCTCATTTTTGTTCTGATCCGGGCCCTTTTTGTTTATTACTATTAGTCCTGTTAATTTATTTTTTTTATTTCAATTCATTTCCATCTTTTATTTTTCATTTTTTTTATCATACATTACCTTTATTTTTATTTCACTTTTTTAATTTAATTTTAGTATTTATCTGTTTTTTATTTATTTATTTTTTTATTTACATTATCTCTTTTTTATTATTTATTTATATTATTAGATGATAAGTTCCAAAACAGTCCAAATCCAAAATATGCAATCTGTAACAAACACACTTTCCTCCTCCCCAACCCACAATTTTTTTTTGCTTTTTTTATAACAAACCCTAATCCTAATCCTAGTCCTATAAAAAGCAACCTGCAACAACACAATTGACACACAATTTTATCCAACAACATAATTTTCACACACAAACATTCCAAAAGAACCTGCAAACCAAAACCTAGCCGCCGTAATTTACAATAGGGTTCTGAAGCATATTTTCTTTTCAATCCCAAGTTTCAGTTTTTCCTTTATTTATCCTTTGCACTCACGCTGTCATAGTTGTTGTTGCTTAATTCCATAATATAAGTTTCATATCCTTTATTTTTATGCAAAATCTATTAAGTATTTAGTAGTGTTACTTTCGATTGCTCCTGCTATACTTTTATCATTCTATTTCAAACTAAAATTCTTTATTGCCGATGTAATTGTTCTGCCATGTTATTACCCAATTCCCTTATTTCATATTATTACACTTTCTCATTTATTTTTGTTTTTGATACAATACACTTTCTTACTTTAAATTCCAATTGTGGATCATTGCTGCTACTGCTGTCGTATTATACATATACTCTAATTGTTGCTGCGTGGCTGTTTGGTTTCCATTTCCAATTGCTTTGAATTGTTTCTGGCCACTGCTGCTTATTTTATTTAGAGAATCCATCAATTGACAGGTGTTGCCGTGGCTGTTCTATTCCATTCCAATTGCAAGGTTGTGGCTACTCTACAGAGTTAAAGAGATCCGGTGGCCCTTTGCATTTCTTTTTTTTTTTTAATTTCTTCCTCATGCATTTTTGCTATAAGCAAACTTCCTCGACTCAAAGGCAGTACCATTTTTGCTGTTATTTACAACACTCGTGTTTCTTTTCACCACATTGTTCTTCCCATGTTGCACATTCTTATGGGTAGACTGAACCCATTTTTGGTTGGGTGCATAAGGGACCAAAGCTTTTCCTTGACCACTTTGATTGACATAATTGGTGGTCACAGAGTTATTGATGAAACGAATATAACTCTTTGTAAAGGTAAACTTAGGTCTATGATCACCATACCATTTCCCCCTTTTCTTATGTTTTGGGATAGAACCTTCCAGGCCTTTAGTTGCCTCTTTGTCAAACACATCACTGCATCTAGGGCAGAGCATTACCTTAGAATTCTTAAGCCTGCATCGATTGAGTAAATCAATCAATTCTTCTTCAGTTGTAGGATAGGTTGTAACGCCCTAGTTGTTATTATTTATTTTGATTTATTTTAGAGTCTTTTATATGATTTTAATATGAATCATGTTGATTGGTGTTGATTTTTGGTGTGCTATATTTTATTATATGATTTATTATGA
>Ga0315914_1011363_pt1 | contig 10699 bp, 3 predicted proteins | sample MpolenodulesMG_FD_203920 | JGI IMG/M metagenome (GOLD analysis project Ga0315914, IMG submission 203920) | Medicago polymorpha root nodule microbial communities from Los Angeles, California, United States - elongated nodules | ecosystem: Host-associated > Plants > Roots > Nodule | place: USA... | reverse complement strand
GGTGGCTACTTGTTGCAGTCACCTTAATCTTGTAAATACTCTTGGGTGGTTTGCCCTTTGCACACCTTGTGCGGGGTGAATCATTGTTGTTAATATACCCCATTTTAGTTTGTTCAAAAAAAAAAAAACAGTTGAAAAAATTGGTCCATCATGGACCAATATTTTCATGGGTTCATTTTATACGCAACCTATGTTACATAATGCGTTCTTTGCATCTGAGTTACAAATCAACACTATTTGATAATATTTGTACATATTTCCAATAAACAAGACCGAGTGAGTAATCTAAGAAAAATACTTATGAACACAACTATTTAGACACACTATTATTATTTTAAAATATCCATTATTTGATTTTTTTTTCCTTCTCTTTCTACATTTTTTTAAATATCTTTGTGTGTCTAATTAGTGAGATTAAATAGTTGGAACTATACAAGACTTCCTCAATAAACCAGTACATCTGATATATGAATACTTAAACAAAGCTAGTCCTATTAGTTAATAGGAAAACAAAAACATAAAAATAAAAAAAAATAAATAAAGCTAGCCCTATTAGCTATTGGACTTATCTGGTTTAGGACAATAATGACAATGGAATCGATTAATAAAAAGACCATAATGTTCGTGTTTTGACAAATGAGGGCAAACTTACATGATTGTATCCTAATGGGGAAAATTTATAGTTAATGCTAATGCGTGACTAGCATTGCTCATACTATAATTGTTGTTTGAAAATTCGAATATGGTAACTCTAGGACAGTTCCACATTGCCCTAAAATAGAAGAACTAAACCTTAGATATGGTGACTTATTGAATGACATAGATAACTAGGGCATTAACCTAGTTAGACTAATCGAGAAATTTTATTATTTTATATCATTAATTAATTTTAAGATGTTAGTATCACTATAAGAGTTTTTTTTTTTTGGTAAATTTATAAGAGTTTAGTTGATGTGATATATAATAAAATTTGATTTGTAATAATAAATGATTTTTATTTTTTAAAAATAAAAACAAATTTATCTTTTTTTTTTACCATAATGAAAAATCACATTATTTTTTTTATAAAAGAAATCAATTAAAAAAATAATTTTTAATACAAACTATTAAAAACAACTTCTTATTTGAAGCAATATTTTGGTTCTCATTTTTTTAAAATCTATTACAAACCGATAAAACCTTTTAAAACCAATTATTTAAAGAAAAATGTTTTATTTTTCACATAGAAACTTGTAATAACATGCCAAAAAGATATGGTTAGCTCCTAACATTATAACATATCTTTGATAAAGTAGTTACGCTATAATTTGTATCTATTTATTATGAAAATGGAAAAATAAGTATTAAACTATAAATGAAAAGAGTATAAATATGAAAGAAAAGGAGAGGAGAGAAAAAAAATATTAACAGAAATCCTTAACCATAGCAAGACCCATAAAACTAATATGGCCCATAAAATGTCCACTCAAGATCGCCATATATACCCACTCCATCTCTTCCTTCAATCTCTCCTCCTTCTATTCCTTTCACATTTTTCACCTCCCTTTTTCTTGGCTTTATTATTTATTATTTAAAAGAAAAACCAAACCACTCAATCTCATTATTCATCAACAGACATACACTACACAAGAAAATGTCTACTAGTGGTAGCAATTTTCATGGCAAGAATCTGGAACAAGAATCATCATCAACAACCATTCCAGTAGTGACACTTAGTCGCTATGAATCACAAAAGAGAAGAGATTGGAACACTTTTGGTCAATACTTGAACAACATGAGACCACCAGTTCCACTTTCACAGTGCAATAGCAACCATGTTTTGGATTTCCTTCGTTACTTAGACCAATTTGGAAAAACTAAGGTTCATGTACAAGGCTGTATGTTTTATGGACAACCAGAACCACCTGCACCTTGTACTTGTCCTCTTAGACAAGCTTGGGGAAGCTTAGATGCTCTTATTGGAAGGTTAAGGGCTGCTTACGAAGAAAATGGTGGGTCCCCTGATACTAATCCCTTTGCTAGTGGTTCCATTCGTGTCTACCTTAGGGAGATAAGAGAGTCTCAAGCTAAGGCTAGAGGTATACCTTACAAGAAGAAAAAGAAAAGCACAAGTCAAAGCAAGGGAAATGAAGAATCCAGTTCCAGCAATATTCAATTTTTTTGAATATTCCTTTGTCTAATGGTAATGGTTAATTTTGAGGTTATCAATTTTACTACTATAGTGACTAAAGTCTTTAATTAGTTTGCTTAATTAACTTGCTTAATTATTTTGGAAGATCGCTCATTATGGCAAGCATCAAGTTCTGCTGCTTATATATCACAACCTATAGAAGTATGTTTTCAATTGATATTATGTGTTTTAAAATATTAATTGATAAACCATAGATGTTTTAATTATGAATAGAAGAGGTGATCAACCCAAATACAGACCCACAAACAAAAATAAAAACTACTCTTAATATTTTTTAAAAGCAAACAAAATTTTATTCGATAAAGTAAAAAGATAAGTGCAAACAGGGGCTATAGCCACACCAGATTATTACCCGATTTTTTTATTCATATACTGGTAGAATAATATACTCACCAGAAAATCCCCAAAACTTCCAAACACCTACATAAACAACCGAGAGGATTGGAGTGCAACTTGACTGTTTTATTCTTGTCCAAAAATCAATTCCAAAATCTCACTCACTAATGCATACAATGACTCTCTTTTGTCTTTGCAATGAACCACTTACTTCCAGAAAATAATTAACTTTAATATTTTCAACTAAATAACAATACAAGAGAGTTTATTTGAAAATATAATGTCATTTCTGGCAGATCTGAGTGCCAAATAAGAAACAAAACCCTAATTAACGTTGTAACAAAAACTTTATTTTTTATGGCATATCGATTGAATAATTTTTTTTTTTTTTTTGAAAGTGTCGATTGAATAAATTATTGTTTTCACGTTTACTAATTTTGGCCTTCTATAAACTAAGCAGATTTTGTCCCATGAATGTTATGTGAGGTGTCAGACATTCTCTTGTTACTAAAGCATCAAACATATTAAAGGTCCGAAAAAACATGCGCCTAATTAAGGTTTATGTTCCAAATAAAACACCGAATATAAAATTTGTTATATTTTACTTTTGCAAAGCCAATTTATTATTTTTTTTTTGCTACAATGCAAGCTTCTTTTTTTTTTCTTCCAGAGTTCGAACCCCGCACCTTACATATATTATACATTGTTTTTATTAACTGAGCTTATCTCACAAGGACCAATGCAATCCTATTTGTAAACACACTTTTTTTATAGCATCCTTTGTCCGAGTTTGAACCTAAAATCTTCAACTCATTATTCTTCAAGTCAAACCAATTGAACTATCCAACCCCTTCAAATACACAATTTCAATATGCTTAGTTACAAATATAATCAAATATACTAGTAAGTAAAAATAGCAACTTTCACATCAATTACAAAAAATAGTTATATTGTACCCCAAAGAAATAGGTATAGTCTCATATAATGTCTAAAAGTAATAAAAATAATTATATTTTTCAAAATGCACTTCATAGGAACTTGTCCCATGAGAATAAGAGTTATAGAAAAATTATATCTAAATTAACTGAAGGGCAATTAAAGAATAATAGAAATTATAATAAAAGTAGTTAAACTTAATTATATTTAAGGTTAAATAAGTTTTTGGTTCCTATAAATATTTTAAAAAATAATTATTTCCACTAAAAAATTTCATTGAGTTTTGGTCCCCAAATATTTTTCGTCACAACTTTTAATCCTTGTTTTTAAGTCAATTAGTGTGTATATTTCATATTTTTTAATGAATTTTTATAGAAATATTTAAAATATTATATTGATTTCTTCCATGAAAATTTAGATTTTTTTAATATAACTCATATTTATTCATCTCTTAAAAAATTAAACTTTTGCAAGAGAGGATCTACAATATACTAGTAAACATGATTGCAATGAATACGCACACAAGTTTACTTAAAAACATAGACCATAAGTCATGAGAAAATATATTTGAGGGAATATATCAATACTTACTGAATTTTTTTAGAGGGACTAACAATTAAATTTGAGATATTAATATGGATAAAAAATTTATTTAACACTTATATTTAAACCAACATATAAAACATTTTTATTACTTATATTTAACATCGAGGTGAATACAAAGTCATGATTATGGAATCTTTCATGCAAATGTTTGAGAAACCTGGTGGTAATTAAATATTCTCCACCATCCTCCATTCTCTAGTATACCCCACTTATAGCTATCTTTAGTGAACAAGATCCTTGCAAGGGGTGATTTGATATTAGTACTAATTATTTTTCTTTTCTCCACTAGCTATGTTTTGTTTGTTTCACCATGCATGCATGTACCTTGATTAGATCATGTCTTCTATAGTTCATCATAAAATTGTACTATATATTTAGTACTAATTTTTAAGTATTTTGGAAAGAAACCAAAGTATTTTGTTTGGTTAGGCGAATGCTTGAGCTTTGTGCTTCCCGTCATTTCACGTGTTTTGTCGGTTTATAATTCAAAATGAAATTGACACGTTTTATTTTTTGTATAAAACTAGTAGTATATTATTATTATGGACTACTTGAAGGTACACAATTCTTTGGTTTCACTTTAGCAATTATATATTCTACTCGTTTGTCAAAAATCTGCTGCACATTTTGATTTTCAAGCATATAAGTATAGATGTGTGTGTATCTTGATTATTGAGCTTTGTAAAACTTCTGCCGCATAATGCTTCCTCTAACCTAACATCAATGCAGAAATCATGTGTGGCCTCTGCTCAGTGGTAGCTGGTTGGTACTTGGTACCAAATTAGGGTTTTTTAGTTTTTTTTTTTAAGGAAAATTAGGGTTTTTTAGTTGGTACGCTTACTAGTTTGTCTTCAAAGTATATGAAATGAAACTATTTTTTGTGATGGATTTAGAAATTTTGACTTGTAATTTTTTATTTTATTTTATATAATAGACATTTATACAAAATTTTAAGCAATGTGTAAAAGATAAAATAATACTCCATTATAATTGAAAAAAAATACTTGAGCTTTTAAGCACTATACTATTATATAATAGAAATATTAAATATTCTTTAACATCTATAAATTCAAATTATTTTTTACGTGTCTTTATATTTAAAAAGTATTTTAGAATTTTGTTCTTTGTACATCACAAGTTCAATAATAAGAATCCTTCTAATTCTCTCTCAATTTTTTCTCTTAGAATCTAGAACAGTCTTCATCATGATCAAGAACTTCATGAGCTCTTTGCTTCTTCTTTTTTGAAATAGAAAATTTTATTTAACCACCAAGTCTCTGCTCAAGACAAATAGAGAATGGTGAAACGGAGAATACAAGCCAAAGGCGCCGTATATAGGTGGAGCACCCGAAAATAAACACCTTAAAAAACACACCTGAGGACAACACCCACCCAAATACACATCACCACCTAAATCAGATTCCTTCACGAAAGCGACCACTGTAAAAGCGATATCCCACATCACCCATCGTCACTACTCACCCCCAACGAAACATCCCTCAAAATTAAACTCCCAGTCCTCAACACCAAAGCTGAGCCACATCCGAAAAGATCAATCAACTTCCAACACCTCTCGACCTCCGGTCCACCAAAAGAAACCATAAAAAGCCCAAAACCAAACTTGAGCCAAAGAACTGACTCCTGATCTCGAATCAAAAGTGAAAAGAGAGCTCTTTGCTTTGCAAATTAGTTTTATGAGGATGAATTATTTACTCAAATTAAATGATTAATAGTTACTTAAATTACTTGAATATCTTCTTCAAAATTTTTGAATACCTCGCCGCATACTTTCTTCTCTAGCTTGTTCTAGTGTTTCTCTTTTCTTTTTTTACTCATAGTTCTCATTGTTAATGGATTGACGTATCCTTGTATTTGGTGTTGTGAAGATTTCCCCTCTTACTAGCATCCCTAATCTCCTTGCAGGAATTTTATCAAAAAAGAAACTTGTTGCAGGAGAATGTGGCATATATAAACTAAAATGGAGGAGTTCTTCATGAGGTTTGGTTTCTATTAGTTTAAGGTAATACTAAAAGGATTGTGTTTTGTTAATAATTATTGGGAAACTTGTAAGCTCTTAATTAATCGGATCAAAGATCATTATATAAAGCGCCAGTTATTCCTCAATGTGTCTTATTTATATATTTTTTGTCAAATAGTATTGTGTAGTGGTTCATTGCAATGGTTAACAATTAAGAGCTCCATTCCTCAATGATCTTTGATCTTGGATGGATCTTTGATCCATAACAAAATATAAGAAAAAAAGTACATAGTTAGATTTGATTCAAAAAAATGGATACTTTTTTGATATTTTTATGACAAAAAAACACTTTAATCCCTAAGAAGAATTGCGAGATCTGAATTAGTCCATTAGAAAAAATAAAAGAATTAATTTTAGTTCTTAAGAAAAATGAAAAAGGAACAACTTGGTCACCGCGTAAACCACAAGAAAAGGGACCAAGTTTGTGGAACACCTATTGTAACAATTTTTTATTATGTAGTGGATTTTTTTAGAACCGTCAAGTTTGGTAGATATTTTTCAAATTCGTAATGTTGAAGTTAATATTATGGATCTTTTGTAATCATGGATCATATTAAAAAAAATCGGATATATAATGGATATATATTTTTTAAAATTTCGGATATATAATGGATATTATTTAGAAGGGGCGAATAAACACTTCACAAAAACATCGCGATAAAAACATTTTTCAGTTAAATTTTAGAGCTAGCGGGATACATCGATGTGGTGGGTGAAAAACATGCAGGTCAACAATAATCATGCAATGAAAACATTACACTTATTTATCATGAAGGTTTGCCTATACATGGCTAACAATAGTATTTTCCTTTTTAGAGTTACAATGGTCCATATATCCTAATCTAACCGTTAAAATTGTAGAAACCGGTAGGTCGGACATCGTGAATAGGGTTGGTATCCCAACTCCTTCACTTATGTTGAGTTTTAAATGGTTATATAATTTCGTCTATCCATCCAAAAAAAAATGTCAAGTATTGTTGATTTTCAACAGAGTAATCATTGTCATTGAATGACTTTACTTTCTTTTTTTTTACAAAATTGAATGACTTTGCTTGAATGCTAAAGAAGAAAAAAAGATAAATATATATATTGGAAAAAAAGTTATTTAGGTACTTTCTATATTATAAAGACCAACTTCTCGTTTTATTTATTGTCAGAGACTAAATTGCCCATTTTTAATTATCGTTAAAGATATAATTGTCTATTTTCTAATAATAGTTTAGGTAGGGACTAATTTCTCTCAAATTATTTTCTTAAAAATTAAAAATTGTTTTTATTTTTCTTAGAAACAAAATTAGATCTTGCGGTTTTTATTTTGATAGACTAATATATGCTAACCGTTAAATAGTGTTTGAACCATGTGGTTTCTTCTCAAACTCTTTTAGGTGTGTTTGGAAAGAGGGTTTAAGAGGGGAAGGGAGAGGAGAGTTTACTTTTCATTTTTAAATTACGGACACTATGAAATGTTTTTTAAAGAGTTAACATATTAACATGATAAATAATCATATAATACTTCAATCACACTTAATTTATTTTAGAAAAACATGTTATATAGTCCGTAATTTAAAAATGAAAATTAAACCCTCCCTTCCCTTCCCCTCCTAAACCCTCAATCCAAACTAATTGGAAAAAATACCCATGCCCACAGGTACCCATGGGTAAAATCCATCACGGGCACGGGGCGGGTAGCTAAATGGTTTATCCACGGGTATAATAAACGGGTATTTGACTACCCATTATTATATGGGTATGGACACGGATTTGATTGTATCCATACCCATAGGTACCCATACCCGATAATAAATTAAGTAAATTACTAAAATACATTTATATATCTTGTCTTATTACTTAAAGTTGTTACCTTATTTAAGGAAATTTTACCGCTCACCTAAGATTCCTCATTAATAACTTATTTTTAATTTTAATTTTTTAGATTCATCTTATTAAGTTCACCGCTTTTACTTTATTAACATCATAAACATATCATATGGATTGTGTAAGAATCATGATTTTTTTATGGATTATGTATGATTAATGAAAATTTGAATGAATTATGTATGGATGTTTAAAAGTTGAAGTGTTTTGGTAATTAAAAAAAAGTTATTATTTGTAAAAAAAAAAAAAATTAAAAAATTCTTCTTGAAAAAAAAATCAATTAAAAAATCCATGGGTACCCATGAATACCCATGGATACCTCAATACCCGCGGGTACCCGCATAATGGGTACCCACGAGGGTATGGGGCGGACACGGGTATCATATTTATCAAACGGGACGGAGATGGGTATCATACTATCCGTACCCATAGGTACCCATTAACATCCCTAATCCAAACACACCCTCAGTCCGTAATTTAAGGTATCCTAGCTCAACCATCATAGCTACACCTTGAAGATCTTTTGCTTATCCAAGTTACAGAATGGTGACCAGAGTTGAAAAAAATAACTACTAATTAAAATTGTTTGATTCATGAGGCTCAGAAGAAGATAATTACTATTTGTTTTAGGTCATTTATACTATTATGCATTTGATTGGGATTTTAAAGGGTTACTTTTGCATGAAAATGTTTTGTGAATTTTAAGAGATTGCATCGTAAGAATGTAATGGTTTGTAGGAATTTTATCAAAAGATTTCATAATGAAGATTTACTTTGTAGACTGAATTTCAATAAAGTTTGGGTATGCCCTCAAGTATAAACATGTCATGTTATATCCCACATAATGTGAAACTTTTAAGAAACCCTAACATTCAGGATTAGACATCTTGAGTATGATTAAAGTGGACCGTTACTTTGTAGACTGGATTTTAATTAGTTTTACTTGTGTCAGGAAAAATAATACTTATGCCTAACAAACTTAATAAGTGGATCCAGATTTTTAGTTCAAGCTTAGTACATTAGTCTGCCATCTAAGTTTATTTATGAGAGAAGATAGAAGAACAACAAGTGTCAAGCGCAAGTGGTTACATTCTTGTACAATTCTGATCACAAAATATCAATGCTGCTTTATTTTTCTCCCCTTATGTCACCTTCTTCCCTGCCTCCCATGTCCTCTAATATCACAACTCCCAGTCAATCAACGTAGCATGGTGAAGTTGGCACTCTTCGATGATTATGTTTGTCAGCCAATTAGGGTTCAAATCATGGCAAAGATGAAGAAAGAAAGCACCATGCACTTTGGGATTTAGAGTATCTGTAGCAGGAGTTGAATCACAAATGACAAGTCCTTGCCGAGAAAATAGTTGTCCTCAGAAGTTCATCCATTGAAAATGTGTTACTTAACATGAATGCTATCCTCAAGGCATGATGAGTTGCACCATTGAAAATGTTCTTATAGAATAGATCGTTGAAAGTTCCATAAGCTACAATTTCGGATAAGCCCCTGTGAGGGTCTGTGAAGTAGTAGAAAAAAAATTCAATTTTTATCGAAAAAAGAAAAGGACAAAAATTAATTTTTACAGAGCTGTTTTTTTTTTTTTACAGAAATAAACTTAACTCATTTTATTAATAACTAGACTTTTGACCCGTGCAACGCACGGGTCTTCTCGACTATAATAGAGATCAATAAATAATCTTTAGCCCATAAGATCATGGGTCGATCAATAAACACAAATTAAATTATTAGAGATACAATATTACAATCAAATGATAATAAAAAAAAATTATAAAGAAAAAAAGATAAAAAGTATAGTTAAACATCAAAAATTAATGCAGTTCATGGTTCCTAACAAATTATTTAGGATAGCCGAGTTTGCATGAAAATTAGGGTATTCTGTTTGTAAACGTATTAAATAAGTGTACAACAACCTGTGAAAAAAAAAATTCTACGGAAACAATAGGTTAAGTTGTTGCAGACCTAATAAAATTAATAAATAATAAGGATAAGGATTAAGATATCTATTAAATTTTTGCTTTGAAAAATATTCACGGTTATTAGAGAGAGAAATGAAAACCATATATGATGCAAATTTAGAACCAAAATTTTAGGATAGAGTTGTTGCAAACCTAATAAGGGATTAGTTGAGAGAAAAAATTAAGTTAAGTTGCTGCAGACTTAAAAAAATTAATAAATAAGGATAGCCAAGTTTACATGGAAATTAGGGTAACCGAGTTTGCATGGAAATTAAGGTATTCTGTTTGTAAACGAATTAAATAAATGTAGAAAACATTGTCAAAAGAAAAAAGGCAACATGATAAGAATGAAATTGGTGCAATACATTTTTTTTAGTATTAAATAATTAGTGTACAACGGTACAAGATATTTTCTTCAAAAAAAAAGTTTACAAAATTTACATGGAAACTAGGGTAGCCGAGTTTGCATGGAAATTAAGGTATTTTATTTGTAAACGTATTAAATAAGTGTAGAAAATATTGTCAAAAAAAAAGGCAACATGATAGGAATGAAATTGGTGCAATACAGTTTTTTAGTATTAAATAAGTGTACAAAATATTTCCTTAAAAAAAAAGTGTACAAAATATTGTAAAAAAAAATGGCATAAAATTGGTGTGGTGCATTTTTTTAGTATTAAATAAGGGTACAAAATATTTACTTAAAAAAAAAAGTGTATAAAATATTGTAAAAAAAAAAGTCATGA
>Ga0315914_1011362_pt1 | contig 10701 bp, 3 predicted proteins | sample MpolenodulesMG_FD_203920 | JGI IMG/M metagenome (GOLD analysis project Ga0315914, IMG submission 203920) | Medicago polymorpha root nodule microbial communities from Los Angeles, California, United States - elongated nodules | ecosystem: Host-associated > Plants > Roots > Nodule | place: USA... | reverse complement strand
TATAGAATCAAGATTTTTGGTGCAGTATGTTCTTGATGAACTAAAGAGGAGGAGTGTAATTAGAGTAGAAGATTAAAAATGATTATGGGTTAGATCCTCTTTACTCTATAACGAGAACAAATACAATGCGTCGAAGAAAACAATATCAAAGACTTCATAGGATAAATTCCAGAAAATAGAGTTACCAAACAACATATGCATTCAACAGTGTGATCAAGACAAGGAACATAATAGCTTTTATGCATTCAACAGTGTGATCAAAACCCTCTTAAAAAAACAGTGTGATCAAAACTAGGAACATAATATCTAATATCTAACTGGTTTTATTTCTACGACAATTCGATGCAAAGTGAACTGACGAGCATCAGAAGGGCCAACTCCATTAGCAAGATCAGAATCAAATAATCTCTCATCGAAATCGAACAATTCATGAACTTCTGAGACGAGCTTTGTTGCTGGTTGCTCAACTGAATCAAAGGGAAAGTCTTGGTGGAACAAGATAGACTGAAACTAATCTTGACCCGACGTTGATTTCAATGTTATTAAATGTGGGTCCTACCTTTCAAAATTCATTTTTGAATCTCAGTTACACCTTGAATTTATTCATTTGCAGTTTTTGAAAATCAAATATATTTTTAGAAAGATATTCCATTTTATATGCAGGGCCGGACACTCCACTTCTCCACAATTAAATTGTGTGAGCTCTAGACAGGCTAGACTAAAAAAAAAAAACCTAGGTATTAGATTTGTGCTTGAAATATAAAAATTAGATTTGAAACCCTAAAATCTGGAAATCTAATTATCTCTTCTTCTCCATCGTAATGCTAGTTGAACAAACTTCATAGAGAAATTGGTTGCTCCCTTTCACACTGCCATGCCTCATACTTTCGTTTTAATCTAACAATGTATCTGAGTTTAGTTTGGTTTCATCGATTTAGGTTTTTATTTTTGATTCATGAATTCGATTGTTGGTTTATTCGCCTCATTGTGTTGAGAATTTCAGAGTTGAATATGTCGATCAAGAGAAAGGTTACCTCAGAGTTGAATTTCTGATTTAATTAAGTGAATTATTCAATTACCTGCCGAATAGTTTTTGAATATATCTCGTATAATCATGAAACTAGGTTATCGAGAATTGAAATTACCGGCTCATATAATTTTGAAACTATATTTGCTATTCAAAAAGAATAATCTTGGAACAAATTATTTGATTTTATTAGTTTTAAAATTGAAACTTGTTTTTTCTTTAAAAAAAAAATTGAAACTTGTTTTAATCATATTTCTTATAATTTTGACAAAATAATACTATCATATTTGTTATCATGTGTGCACCAAACACATAATAAGTGTCTATCCTATCACTATCATATCCCCTTCTTATCTAATTTTTTATCATATCATGTCTTTATCCTATCATGTGCACCAAACGAACCGTTAAAGAGTTAAAAGAATGATAAAGGTTCAGTAGAAATGGTCAATGAATCTAGTGTTAACGGAACAATGGATTTTGGGTGGCCTTGCTAAGCGCGTTGCTAATGTTGATGATATAGAAAGACTGCTTGCTACGGTCAAATCAAGAATTGGCTAGAAAGAGTGCTTGATATGGTGAAGATCCAAATTTCTATTCATGATTTTGTGTAATATTTTGAAAATATTCGATTTTTAGTAGTTAGTAGTCCATTTTCTCGTATGTAAATTGTCATAGTTTGCTTTTATTTGAAGTAATTAATATTAGATGATTTGTATGGTTGTACTTTGTGGTTCTGGATGGAGTGATAAATATAATTAACGGATATAGGTGGAGTTATTATCGATAATTCGAAGTGGTGTATCTATAAGCAATGAATTATGTTCAAATGGTTAATGAGATCCACCGCAGAGCGATTCGTTTTTTTTTTATTTTATTTTGTGGTACACCTGATGGGATAATTCTTATACAAACTATACTTATCTTATGGCTGAACTTCGGATTATAAGGACCCTTTCTTCTGAAAACAAGACCGATAACACCTAAAAAAAAAAAAGTGGTTACACATGGATTCAGCTTTTCTATGCTTCTTTCTAACAATAAGCTGTTGTATAAATTAAATGCAAGGAATATAAATATATTCAAAAGACTTAATAATACTTCAATGTAACTCGCTTTACCCTTGCCATTTGAAGTTTACAATAATTTGGAAGTTTATAACATCATCTTTTCAATGTTGTTAGAGTAGATTGGGTCGTCCGATCATCCAATCTGAATCTACTGAACAAAAATATAGTTTGTGACTAAAATTGCAACAGATGTGATAATATATTGACCAAAAAGTTCAATTTTAAAATATAATGACAATTTTGGCGAGTGTGGTAAAATAGAGAGACAATGAATTTTTTTATTAAATTAGGATTTTAAAAGACTTTCTTATGACGAAATTTTTTTAGAGTATTCAATCAAGACTCTTTGTAAATTAAAAACAGTAGTCTCGCGTATTCAACCAGGATTATTTGTAATTTAAAAAAGATCTTGTGATACTCAATTAATATTTTTTTTTTAAAGTTTTGTGGTATTAAAAACCATTCTGATTTCGAGGGATTTTTAAAAAAAATTGAATTTTAATGGATCTATGAGAATTTTTACAATGAGAATGTATTTCATGAAAACATGAGATTTATATGGATTGTTATCTCTCTCTCACAAAAAAAAGACAAATAAAAGAGTGTGTATCAAGAATATCGTGAAAGACACTCTGTTATAATCATTTACGCCACTTAATCATTATTATGCCACATCCTCCTTCGTATCCAAGGTGTCACTACCTAAAATTCTTCCCTTCTCTTCCTTTATCAAATTTTCTTAATCACATTTTTACTTTCTGCATTCCATTCAAATTTGAAACCTTCCTACCCTTCCGTTACACTTTCAAATCGGTACGTTTTTCTCTAATCCGTCTATTCTACCACTAGCGCCTACCAAGTTGTCGACAAATAAATTTGGAAGCTCTTTTGATATATTATAATAGATTTCTCTTCGATGATTCCTTAAAATTTAGAGTCATTTGAAATCTTATAAATCCATAGTCATTTAAAATCCTTAAAAATCCTATAATATAAATCCTTAAAATCCTTGATAGTCTTCCAAAATCTTAAAACTCATTAAATTCTTACAAAATCTTTTAAAATCCACAAAAAAAAAATTAAACAAAAATTGCCTTTTAAAATCTTAATTAAATACAACCTCCTAAATAATTAAAAAAAAATTCTAAAAACTGTTTCAAATAAGAATATGCTTTTAGATTATTTGTAAGGGAAATGCTAACCAATGCCCCCGGGGCACTTGTTAAGGATATGAAAAAGGAAATTATATAGTAGTTAATGTATTGAAATTGTGTGATTAATTTATAATAAAGTCAAAAACAGTTTCCTTTTATGGTAATAATTCCCTTTTATGGTATGCTTAACCAGTGCCCCGGAGGCACCGGATAGCAGGACCCTATTTGTAATTATTTTGAGTTTGTTCATAGATTCACTCTTTTAGAGCATGTCGTTACAATTATTTTGTAAAACAATCATTTTTTTCAACAAATTATTATTTTTTGGATGTTTTCATTTGTTTGCTACAAATTCTTTAAAAAATGAGCATATAAAAATAATTTAAAAATGACTTCAAATGAGACGTTGTTCATAGAAGTTTTTCTTCAAAATCACTTTCTGTAACTATTTTTAAGGATTTTCCTCAAAAACAAAAACTATTTTTTAAAGATGGTTTTTATTCTCGCAAACAAACACAAAATAATTTCTACAAAATTGAAAAGGGTGAATCTATGAACAAACTCAAAACATCAAATACTATATAAATTTTATGGCATTAAAATTGAAAAGGGTGAATCTATAAACAAACTCAAAACATCCAAGTTAATAACATAAAATAGTTCTCCTAAAAAAAAAAAAACATAAAATAGTATGAGTTATAAGGTTGGTTTGGTGGTTGTGGTGGGATAGTTAGGGAGCAAAGTGATAAATGATTGTCTATGGTTTGAGTCTCATGTCAAGCAAATACTATTAATTTAATAATTAATGTACTAACCTTGACAATTTCAAAAACAAAACATAAAACAACAAAATAGGCAAAATTATATAATATGTCTCTTAACTTAATTTCAAGTAACGCTTTCGTCTTTATCTTTTTTTTGTCCCAATTTAGTCCTTTATATTTTAAAATGTCAACATGATTATCTTTTTTTATATAAAAAAAAAGGTTCAAAATCTTCAAAAGAAAATCGTCAAAAACTTATCAAACTCATAAACAAATTCAAATCTATCATACTAACCTAAAAACTCATATTTCATTGAAAAAGTCTCAAAAAAATGATAAGATATTGACATTTTATAATATAAAGGACTAAATTGAGATATAAAAAAAAGATAAAGAATGAAAGTGTTACCTAAAATTAAATTAAGAGACGGGTGTAATTTTGTCAACAAAATATCTTTAAAAGTAAGAAAATTAAAGTGATCAAAGTATACCCATGACTTTAGATTTGTAGCATAAATGATTAAATCATCATTGGTTAAATATGTAATGACTCACTAATAGGTAAAGCTTTTTTTATTGAATAAATTTTTTATTGAATAAAAAATACATATTAAATTAATAAAAAGCACCAAGAGAAATAAACGGCGGTTTGAGTACCACAAGTACCCCCGAACCCCAAATCAAAAATGGAACGAGAAAACCACCAAAACTCCCCATAAAGAAAAACAAGGAGATGAACTAACAACCCAAACACCAAGGAATGTCGATGAGTATCACGGATACGGGTAGTATAATATCCGTCTCCGTCCTGTTGGATAAATATAGTACATGTGCCCGTCTCCATACTCGTACGGGTATCTCTATTCGGGTAATCCACATATATTTAGATACCCATGGATATTCGCGGGTACCCATGAACTTTTTAATTAATTTTTTTGTACAAAGAAAAATATTTTTTTAATTATCTACAAACTTCAACTTTTAAACATCCATACATAATATGTTCCATTCTAATTTCATAATCCAAACAAATTCATCTTACATAATCTCATGCAAATTCACCATACCATAAAGCATACAAAATTCATGATTCTTACATAATCCATACAAATTCTTGAAGCAAAATAAAAGGATAAATTCATCCAAAATCTTAGTGTTTGAGACTTGAGTAAACTAGGGTTTTTTTGAGACACCAAACTCTTATACACATAGATATTTTAGTAAAGGGGGCTACTAACTTACACCCACCTAAAAACACTAAGGTGTCAGTTAGCAAGCTACACCCACATAAAATTATTAAGGTGAAAGTTAACAACTTACACCCACTTGATTATTTACACTCATTTTGATAAGTATTATTAAGGTGCAAGTTAGCAACCTTCACTAATTTACACCCACTTTCATTATTCCAAATATTGTTTCCTTAAAAGTTTGTCTTTATTATATGTTTTGTACCTTAAGCATGTCATTGTCTTTTTTGTTTCTTTTTTTAAGCTAGTTACAAAATTGCCCTTCTATTTAAAATTAATTAGAATATAAACAAAAGGGTGTTTTAGTAAATTATAAGTCGGTGCAGCTTGCTAACTTGCACCTTAGTGTTTTTAGGTGGGTGTAAGTTAGCAGCCCCTTTAATAAATTACTTAATTTATTAACGGGTACGGATACTCGTGGACACAAGTATCATCAAATCTGTATTCGTGCCCATAAAGTAACGGATAGTTAAATACCCATTTATTATACCCACGGATACCCGTTTAACTATCCGCTTCGTGCTTATGACAGGTTTTATCCACGGATACCCGCGGACATATTTTTTTTCCACCCCTACAAACACCACCAACACCAAAGAAAAAGAAAACACTCACAACCAAACTAGGAACAAACTAAACCCCCCCGATCGAAGTGCCCAACCCCAATTGGAGATGAACCAACCCTACTACACCCAAGATCAGACGCCGAAGGGCAAACCCAAAGACCCTGTTTGAAAGCATTCATACACGACCTCTATACAGACACACTATCCGTCCCAACAAAAGATGATAAGTAAATATGAAGGGGTGTGTACGGGTCTCTTTGTGTTTATTTATCTACCTCTTCTCTCAACAAAAAAACATCGGCATGGTTTATTGCTTATATAGCATATTATTATTTGGAAAATTTGGGAAGCTAGGAGCGGTGCGGTAGAATTTTTATGGATAAGGAAGTTACGGGACATGATTCAGTTAATGATAGTAAAGCCAGTACTCGAAAATGGCTTTTTCCTAGGATAAAGGGGGCTCCTTGTATGTACTATGATTGGTTTTTGAAACCTCTCATGTGTTTTCTTTTTTAGGAGGTAGTTTTTGTCTCTTGCAAGATTGAGGATCCCTTGTACTTCTCCTGGTTTGGTAGATCAAGTACTGTTTGTACTTTTCTCATTCCTTCCTAATAAAATTTCTATTGCTGTTCAAAAAAGTGTATACACCCACAAGATTGTACACAAAACATTTTCCATCTATATATGTAACTACATATATATTTCACACTATAAAACCATATTACTAAATAAGTAATCCGATATTGCTCGCATCTTCTCTTGTGAATACATGTTGAATCAATTTTTGTCTCGTCGGGAAATTATACAAGAGTTTGAGATTCAATTATTTGGCAATAAAATAAAATTTTCAATTTAGTATATTATTATATATTCAAGAGTTTTTGGTGCAGTATGTTCTTGATGAACAAAATCGGAGAAGAAGATAAAAAATTATTATTGGTAAGATCCTCTTTACTCTATAACGAGATCAAATACAATATCTTGAAGAAAACAATATCAAAGATTTCATAGGATAAATTTGAGAAAAAAAATGTTACCAACCAACTCAACATATGAATTTATATTCAGAACATAAATCTATCATAAATTAATAGTTTAACCTTAACAAACAAACCCAGAATATTAATATTAACTCAACGTATGCATTCAACCGTGTGATCAAAACAAGGAAAATAATAAATTTCAGAAAGAAAAAAAAAAAGAAAAGGAAAATAGTAGCTTTTATGCATTCAACGGTGTGATCAAAACAAGGAACATAATAGCTTTTAATTTGCGAAAATATGGCTACTATATATCTAATATCTAACTAATTATATTTCCACGACAATTCTAAGATGCAAAGTGAACCGGCGAGCATCGGAAGGTCCAACTCCATTAGCAAGATCAGAACCAGATAATCTCTCATCGAAATCGAACAATTCATGAACTTCTGACACGAGCTTCGGTGCTAGTTGCTCAAGTGAATTAGAGGGAAAGTCTTGGTGGAACAAGATAGACTGAAACCAATCTTTACCCTCTCGAAAGAACCTTTTGCTGCTAACTTCTTGATAATTGTGGAGTAAGGTGTTAAGACGAGTAACTGAGTTAGAATCAACTGAATGCGAGAGAACATCGATATGAAAATTTAACCGATCAGTGGGCATGAGCTTGGGGCGCTGCACCTCTAGATTGTAATTCATGCTTCGAAGATATTCGTATTGCTCTTGATATTGTGCCGATAATCCATAATAGCAACGTGCTGGTTCTAAACATTATGAATAAAATATTAGACTATAAGATATGTGTATGATGAATAAATATAAAACTATTTACAATTTTACAAATCAAAATAATGATTGTAAAGCCTTAAATTCTTCATGCTTGAATTCTCATCAATGTTTAATTTAAATAAAGGTTGCGATAATCACCATAGTCACAAAGCATATACTAACTTTCTTAAAATTCTATTTCTCATATGATCATACCTGATTGTGCAGAGAAGGAGGAAGACATGACTGTTTCTTTTGCTTCTGAACGCTGAACTTTTTATCTTGGATTTTTTTCTGTGCATTTTTTTCATATGGTTGCAAGCCTATTTATAGATAATGAGGTTAGGGTTTCTTTTTGAGGTTGCTTTATGGATAAGAAAGTAATTTGTTGAGATTTTTTCGGTTAGAATAATTAGTTTAGATTTGGATTTAATATATCTTTCGTATGATCAATCCTAAAAAACCATTCAAAAGATCCAACCGTCCACGTTATCAATCCACTCCTAAACCAAATCACCCAATCAAATCACAGAAACTCAAACTTATATATATAAACAAAACACAGCTAAGAAATAATCTTTTTTTTAACAAGCTGAGAAAACAATCTTGAATACCAAAAATCTCATTCTTTAACACTTCCAATCCTTTAAAAATGACGAAAGCTGCAGAGAAAAAAGTAGCTGAGAAGAAACCAGCGAAGAAGAAGGACACCGAGAAGAAAATCCCAAAGGAACGAGAAACATGGAAAAAGAGATTAAAGAAAAGCATTGAAACCTACAAGATATACATATTCAAGGTTCTGAAACAAGTTCATCCTGCCATTGGTGTTTCAAGTAAGGCTATGGGAGTTATTAACAGTTTCGTGAACGATATCTTTGAGAAACTCGTGCGGTATAATAAGAAGCCGACGATTACTTCGAAGTCCTCAAATCCACGAGGCAGTACATATTAATACAACTTCAAGACATGATATTCAATTTGTGTAATGAACTGCCATTTGAATTGAAGAATTTTTGCTTCTTTTCCTAAGTTAAAGAGTTTTATTTCAATATTTATTTTTTCTCTCAAAATTTGTTATCACCAAAAAAAGTTATATTTTTAGTTAAGAACCATACGAAAAAGCACATAAGGAATTGTACCTAAGTTTTGCCCTAAATAAAACTACCCCTTTTAGCTCTTTTGGGTTAAATTTTTCTTTCCAAAAATGCCCTTGATTTTTAATACAAATAATACATGTAACAAATAGATAAGAATAAATTTAAATATATTAAAATAAAAGTGTAACAAACACAAATGTCCAGTTTTTTCCTTTACCATTTAAAAAGTGTAACAAATTAGATGATTGTATCTATATTTACTTTTTCATTATCTCAATTATACCCTTAAACAACAACTTTTTTATAATAAAGATTGTTGTTGGTGTCATTAAAAAAATAAGAATTTAGATTATATTTTTTTTGTTATATCGTTGGTTTCATTGAAATAGATAATCATGGTTAGTTTGATTTGTTATAATTTGAAAATAAAAAACATTTATATTTTTACTTTTTAATCAAAATTAAAATTTCATGAAAAAGCACCGTTCATAATTTTCAAACGTTAGCACAATAAAATGAGTGGAAATACAGGCACGAAGTGCCCGTCTTTTTGCTAGTATACATAACAATCTTTCTATAACGTTAGTGAAGACAAGAAAATATGTTGTTCACTCATTAATATATTTTCTTTTAGAGTTCTCTGTGTGTGTATAAAAAAGCACCGTTCATGATTTTCAAACGTTAGCACAATAAAATGAGTGGAAATACAGGCACGAAGTGTGTGTGTGTGTGTGTGTGTTTTCTCCGCAATGAATGTGTGTGTGTGTGTGTGAGAAAGAGAAAGAGTTTTCTCCGCAATGGATATTATTAAGAACTGAAACGCGGAATCCCAACAGAACAGTATATTTTTTTAGAAAGAATTATTATGTATATTTGTGGTTTCAACATTAAAGTAGTGTGTGTTCGCGAATGCATGTGGGTGGGTGGGTGCGTGCATATGTGCGTGCATGTGTTGCCCTCACTACTCAAGACTTTTGGGTCCGTTTCTGAGTTAAGTATGCCTCCCTTTTCAACCTACACATTCATTTGGAGCTTAACATCTGTAGTCCAATGTAGATGTCCTCACCCCACATTTTGTGACAATTATACATTTCAAAGCATCAATCTCTCGTTGTAATCCTAACCAACTCAATATAACTTGAGTTAAAAATAAAACAAGGCAAACTTGTAGCCAATTCACATGGAGAAACTCATCCATAAACACAAGCATTCAACACAAAGGGAACAGCTTCCAGGATATCCCAGGCAGGCACTTTTAGTTTCACTAAAGCATCATCCAATGCAGACCCAGAACGAGAAGAGCTGCGCTTCCTAAGGTCGTAGGTGTCAAAGGCTCAGAAGCAACATTTACCTTCTTAAGCATCATCCTTAGTAAAGCATCAACAAACTGTTGAGCAGGCCCTCCAAGCATAAGACCAAAAAGGGACGAAGCAATGCGTTCTTGATGTTGTCAATACCAAAAGTTTTGTTTTGGAAAGGAATCCATATATATAGATTCTTTAGGAAAGCGTACAATTTTTGACAATCTTTTAAGCTTTAGACTATCATTTGCTGATCTTCCAAATGATGCAACTCTACCGTTTCGAACCAATAAAAGATTTTCAGAACTAAATAGATTTCCAAGTGGTGGAGTTGCTGCATTGCCCCTTTCTTGTTCAATGGGTAAATGATCAAACCGCCAGAATCTAAGCAAAAGAGTAAATGCATTAGAGAACACCTCATGAGGAGAGAGTTTTCCTCCAGTTGCAACAGTCCATGAGACATCAGAAACGCATGAGCCAAAAACCTCACATATTTGCATTAGCCCTGCCACAAGTAATGGAATCTGAAATGAGAAAACAACAACATGTATCAGCATTAGAAACACAAGCAGGGACGGCCCCAAGTTATAGAGAATGTGGGCATTGGCCGTCACTATCTTTTAGAGAAAAAATTGAATAGTATTTGTATTATTTTTAACTCAAATAATGATCTTTGTAATATGATATATATATATATATATATATATATATATATATATATATA
>Ga0315914_1011360_pt1 | contig 10703 bp, 6 predicted proteins | sample MpolenodulesMG_FD_203920 | JGI IMG/M metagenome (GOLD analysis project Ga0315914, IMG submission 203920) | Medicago polymorpha root nodule microbial communities from Los Angeles, California, United States - elongated nodules | ecosystem: Host-associated > Plants > Roots > Nodule | place: USA... | reverse complement strand
CTCACCCCCTCCACCCTCACACCAACCCCTCTAAGCCACCTCACCAAGCCCGCCCCCTTTCAAACCCTCACCAACGACTTTCTTCCCTCTTCCCACTCTAGATAACACATTAAACATATTCGCCGGGTCGCCATTAAATTCCACCCCTATGGCCTTACCCATTCCCCATACATCATCCACTGCCACCTTTTCATTTCCATGCATCACCACCCAGTGTTGCCAATCGTTATTATTATTGATTGACGCTGACGAAGAGTTGTTACTAGAAGTAGGATGTGTCTCCACCCCCACCACACCACAAGATACACTCCTCTCGCTCCTCTTTCTAACTTTCTTCCTCAATATTTTTAAGGCCTCTTTCCTGTCTTTACACGGCAGCCTTGCCACTTTCTTCAAGCTGAACGTTGAATGTTGCACAATCCCACCATTTTTCCTTTTCTTATTCACTGATACAACGCCTTGCCCACCAACTGATTTTGATTTGAAGGATCTGGCTTTTTTCTTTTTAGAGGAAAAAACAATACCTGCCTCTTCATCAAAATGATCATTCATCCATTCAATACTCCACGGCCCCGAGCTAGCCATCCGACCCCTACCTGGAGGACAAGATAACGTTCGACCAATTCTTGCGGTTGAAGACACCCCCTCAGCCGCCTTTGTGAGTGGACCATTGAAGACAGGTTCGGTCTCAACATGTTTCAAAGAGTCATTCACGTTTTTCTCCTTCAAGAGAACTGGGGACAAAACTGAAGACTCGTCCTTACTACATGCCTCCTCAACATTCACATTACACCCTTCAGCCTCCCCCACTTCCTCTTCTAGTTTTTCTACGATCAAATCTACCGCGTTTTCTACATCCTCCCCTCTAGCCACTTCCTCATGATCAGCGTGAGAAGTAACAGACATATCATCTTCCTCAAACTGACACACATCCTCTCCTAAGTTGAAACCCCACTCTTCAATTATTTTTAACTCCACCAACGTATCACCCACCAAAATATTATCCACCACATTAATAATTTCCACTGAAAAAGTAGATAATAAAACTCGAGCAAAATCAAGTCGTTCCTTATCAATAGAAGCACCATCAGATCTTAGATAACGGCCACAATCCATCACACATAATTTAAAAAAAGACTCGTTCCAAGCGTGCAACGGTATCCCATAAATCCGGACCCATGCCCCTCGCTGAAAAGAGGCCTTATCATTATTCCACGGCTTAAAATTCTCGAACAACATATTAAAAAAATCACGTGCCCCATTAATAACAGTCATCACTTCCGTATCCAGAGTAGTGAAAATAAACACCTTGTCCGCTCCCATGGGGAGAATTTTCAGAAAATCAAACCCGGCGTCCCAAATTCTGTTTTGAGTTAGAGGAATAGCCTCCCCATCACGAACGTTTGCAACGACACCATGACTTGCCCAAGAAATATCTACTTCAGCAGGCTGGAATTTACGAATCAATTTACAGGTGTCTGTTACCTGCTACGGATCCCCACTAGTCTTGGCCCTCCCCACCACCGTAGGTACCGTTTTCCTCTCCACAGTGCCATTTTTCCCATTCAGCTTAACTGACACATCCCCCACTTTTACAACATTGTCAACAATTTCCAAGTCTCCTTCCACCAGTTTCCCGCTCCCTTTTCCTCCTTCCCCCACCTGCGCCTTACCACACCCTTTGGATACCACATCACCACTCTTCTTCACCGCCTCTGACTTGTTCCTCTGAAACTTCGCTACCTTCGCCCAAATTTGGAAGTCACCGAACCACACATTATTCAAGGCCTGCACCATCTTGTCAACATCTTTCACCTGGAGGAACCTCACAAAGCCATACGCTTGGCCCCTCGCATTACACCTCGGAGCCACAAACACATCATCCAGAATTCCACAAACCTCAAATCCCTTACGTAAAAACCACTGAGAAGCACATTCTGGAAAATTTGTGAAATAGAAAGTCACAAACTTCCTTGTTTCATTCTCCACAGCCACTGTTCCGCCATGAATAACGTTCTGAGCATGATTACCATCGCCCCTGCCTTCTTTCTCAGCTATGGACAGCCGCAAATTGGGACTGTCACCCTGTTGCAGGTCGCACGCTACTGCAGTAGCCGACCGTACATCCTGTTGTCGCACCGTAGCCCAGCCATTCGCAAACCTCTGAACCCTCTGACCTCCTTGCTGCTGAAACCCAATCCGTCTGTCCCGTCGTCGATCATCCTGTACCTGCGCTTTCCGACGTCTCGGCATCCCATCAAACGAATCTCCCCTACCCCACCCGTTTAGTGGCACCCTGCCTGGCCCCCAACCCCCCCCAGAGAACCTCACACCCGGCGAATGGTACCGGCGCAGCTGCCCCTGGCCAAGCCGGAAGCCGCCGCGGTCTCTCCCTCTCCTAATCTCCTGGTCGCTCATCGCTCTCTCCTAAATTATTACCCTACCTAATAATTAATATTATTTTACATTTTTTAATTTATTTAACAACTATACTACATTTTCCAAATATCCATGATACCTATCAAATACTCTAAAATGAGTCCCATTATATCCCACAATATATCCTAAATCTATATTTTATTTATTTTTTAATACAATAAGGAAGAAATAATCATGGCTTTGCAGAGCAGCGAGTTTAATTTTGGGAACGCTGTAATTAAAGCTAAATATCAGTTTTCAACCGACAACATGGTGCTCTTAGGGTCATTATAGCATCTACAATTTACGTATGCATCACTCATTTATAATTTTTTAATAATAATACTTAAAAATAACTCTCTCAAACCTAGTACTTCACACAAAATTCTTAAATGGACCCACTATTAACTTTATCTCATGTATCAATAACACTTTATCATCACATTTCAATATTTTAATATATAAAGATATGAGACTCATAAAGAAAGAGAGGGTCTTATATGAGACACTCCTCTCATTAGGTACCCTTTTGGATGTGTCCACAATTGGGGTACCTATGAGGTACCAATGCTTATTGACATAAGACCATCTCCATTAGGAGAGTTTTAACTATTTAAGACTCGATACCTATTAGGTACCTCCAATGGGGAGAATCTTTTTCAGGGTTTTATAAGACTTAGGGTCTTACTTAAGACCCCCATTTTTAAGCGGGACCCACACTTTTTTAATATTCAAAAATTGAAATATAATGATATAAAGTTATTGATAGTTGATTAGTGGGTCCCATTAAAACTTTGTGTGAGATCTGGGTTGGAGTGATTGAGTGCTTATTAAGTACTACTATTAAAAATTATAAATAAGTGATGTATACACGTGAAACCCATTTAAAAACCCAAAAATGAGTGTCTCCGTTGTGGATGCTCTAAGACATCCCTATTGTGAATGGTCTTGGTTCACTTTCTTCTTTTTGAAACGGTGAAATTTATTATAGAAACTTGAGCTCGCACACAAGAAGTGCCACATGACAAGACATAATGATACAAATGACAAATCTCTTAGTGGCATCCAAAGCTCTGCGGGAAAAGATACCAACATACATCATAAACTGAATTTATTAATTCACTTGTAATTTTGATTCCAAAATTCTCTTGGCGCCCCAAGTCTCAAACGGAGTATCTTAAGGTTAAAGGTTAACCTTGCAATTAGGAGTGGAAATAGGCTAGGGTGAGATAGGGTCTGACAAAAAATTTAAAGTTTAAGTCTAACCTTTTCAAAGTCTAATATAGTCTGCTAGCATGTTTAAAATCTTTCATATGAGCATCTTTTGATAAGTAATGAGATCTAAGTTTAAACAGACTAGTGAACTAATAGATCAAACAGATTAAACTCCCTTTTGATACTTAACATGAATTTCTAAAGGATTTGATTATGTATTATATCATATTTCAATTATAGTTTATAATAATAATAATATGCAAAAAACCATTGTATAATAATAAACTTAAATTAATCAAAAGGTTAACAAATTTATAATTTAATTAACAGTACAAAATATAACATAATATTAGTAATAAATAATATTATTTATATTTACTAATGTAGGCCGGTCTGATAGGTCTAAAAGGCTTTTTTATATGGCCTGTACCCTAGCCTACTCGTTAGTTAATTTGTATCTGTCATGTGCTTTTCAACCCTTTTAAAATACAAATTTTGTATATTTGAATCGACTCAAATATTCATAACTGGCTAATTGAATCAATTCGAAGAAAACTGGAAGTTCTAGTTGTATTTCGAACCGATTCAAAAAGTTGTAACTAATGGTATGAATCATTTCATAGAAAATAGGGAGTTCTGATTCTATTTTGAATCAATTGACCCTTGCACTGAAGGATCATTAAATCGATTCAATATTAATGGAGTTCGTCGAAATATGTTAAATCTTGATTTGAATCTATTAAATTTTCATACGATATCTAGTTCAAATTTAATCATTTGAGTCGATTCATCCTATGTGCGAATCAATTCTAACAATGTATTTTTGAAAAATTCTAAAATTTTTACAATATGCACTCACACCTATGAATATAACTTAACCTTATTTGACAAATTTAATGTATTCATTCATTAATTTTCTCTCTACTCTCATTCTTTCCAAAAACATAAGAAAACACTTTCTACCTTGTTCTTGGTAAGATTTTGGATCTAGATCTAGAGGGACAATGTAGGTTGTGTAATAGTTTCAATATTTCAAAGAATTTGAGGTACTCAAAGTTATAAAGAACATAAGAAGCTTTATTTTCTCCTCTATAAGGCAGTTTTTTTTTTCTAGTTCATTAATCTCGAGCGAAATCAAAGGAATCCAAGCGAAAGAAGGAAGCTTGACGAAGATTATCGGAGGATATCTCGTAACAAAATATTTGAAGGATTGAGTTGTTGAGTTCGTGGTATCAGGCTCGTATTAAGTTGAAGGTGACCTGTTTACAAGTGGTTTAAAGTCTTGTCGATCTTTAGGGTTAAATAGTCACAAGCTTTGTTAATTACTTGTAATCAAACCTTGTAGCACTTTTGTGCAAATATTCAATCATAGTGGAAGGCCGTAGTTTTTTTTCCTTCAATAAGAGTATCTTATTGAGAGGACGATTAGAGGAACCTCTATAAATCCGGTGTTTTCTCTTCTCTTATCTTTTACTTTCTGCATTTAAATTCCTTGGAATTTGATGAATTGTGATATGATAAGATTGAACATGTGCTAAGTGATTAATTTCTGTAATAACTTGTTTACATGTGATGAACTTTGATTTTCTATAAGTTGATTAATCACTTGTATCAATCAATTCATCAATTGTGTTGTAGCTACTTTCTATTTGTGTTAGTTTCTTGTGTAAGTGTTATATTTTACTCACTTGAGAATGTTAAGGTCTTGTAATTTAATTGTAGATCATTATATTATATATCAATTGGGAATAACTGATTCAAAATTGTCTAATGGCAAACATTGTTTTGGTTTGATTATCTTATACGATCCCCATTATCATTCTAATAGTCAAATCGTTGTAATGCTTTTTCAAAAATTGTTTTTGCGCGTAAGCATTTTGAGGGAATCTATTCAACGCCCTCTAGATTCATATTACTTTTGTCGTATCAACCAACAAAGATGATCTTGCGAAAAATTCTTGTGTTTTGGCTATAAATATGAAATGTTCACCGGATGTGCAAATGAATATATGGCTCATGGGGTTAAAGAAAGACCACATCAAGATATCTAATTAGCTTTTTCTAAGGTAGCGGTATCTTGGCAATAAAATCTTCAAAAGTGTGTTGTATTGTCAACTACTAAAGGGGAATATTTATATGTTTTTAAACTTGCAAATAAATGTTGTGGATGCAAAACTTCTATGTAGGATAGGACTTGTAAAAGATGAATTAATATGTGCTGAATTTTGACAATCTAAGCGCCATCCAAGAACTCCATGTTTCATTCATGCTCAATACACATTGACATTTATTGTCCTTGGATATGAGAAGTGTTGGATGAGAAAAATCGAAGTTTGGGAAAATCTATGAAGATCTTAATTAGTATGATATGATGACAAAACCTATAACAACCAATAAGGTTAAAGACCATTGCATATGTGTATGTATAGTGGTGCACCCCAATTAAGTCAGGAAGATAAAGATTTGTAGGTATTTCTTCCAAATTGATGGTGTCCTTTGGTTAAGTCATCAAAATGATTCTATTACATTGAAAAAAAGAGGATGGAAATTCCAAGGTCTATGAATCTTTCTTTAAACATTTAGACTACACATTCAAACTTAGAATTTGTGAAGATATGTTTTACAAGAGTTCTTGTAAATCCAAGTATTAACTATCATTTTTGAAGTTTTGAGGCCACATTTTTGAGGAGTTTCGTCATCCCATATAAGAGTTGCAATCCAAGAGTGATGGCGAGAAAAATGTTCATGTAATCCTCTTTGAGAGAGAAAGTGTTTTTATTTTCGTCATATTTTGGTTATAGTTGAGAGATATCCTCCGGTATCAAGAGAGATATTTTAATCCTACTTTTCTTAAATCGAGATATTTTACCGGACTAGGTCACGTGGTTTTTCTCTTTCACATTGAGAGGGTTTTGCTTCTACTTAGTTCCAATTTTGAGTTTTTAGAGGATGAAAGTTATGGAGGCATTTCCTAACAGTAGTATCAGATATTGGAAGTTGATGATGGAATATCACTTATACTACAAAGACTTCCATTGTCCAATCACCATAAAGATAAACATGAGTGGAAGTCCGATAAAGGCTGGGAGATGGAGAAACAAAAGGCAATAGTTGTGATTCAAAAATACATTGATTGAAGCTTGTTTGGTCAAGTATGAACTTACACCAACATACATGAATTATGGACCAAGCTTGAATCCTTAATTCAAAAGAATACGCATAGAAATAAAACTTAACTTGTTTGATGACTTATCAGGCATCTAAATACCTTCATAGATATTGTAAATCAATTGATGAAAAACTAATATGAATATAGATGAAAAGTTGCAAACACTTCTACTCGCTAGTTTCTTGTCGGAAAGTTTGGACACTTTAATTATCACTCTCAGCAATTCATTTCCACATGGAAATATTAGCATGTATAGTGTCACAAACAATCTTCTAATTGAAGAGGCAAAACGAGGGGAAAGAAGCTTGAACAATCAATTCGAAGACAAAGTTTTTGAATATAGTGGATGAGGTAAGAATCGAGAAAAATATTGTTCTGAAAAGTCACAAGGTGGATTTAAATCTCGCATTTGACTGAAATATTATTACTACGACAAACTAGATTGGCGTAGAGAAAAAGAAGAAAGATTGAACCACCATTGAAGTAGTCTTAGATTATATATTTGGTTTCTTATCGGAGAAGAAAATAATCTAAACATTGCATCTGATGATTTCATTTGGATAATTGACTCATGAGCATCCTTCCATGTTCTGCCTCATGAAGGAATTTTCTAATCATACTAGAAAAGAGATTTTGACATTGTAAAGTTGGGAAACAATACTATTATACTGTTAACAAATTTATTGAGTTTAGGGAATCAAAATGCTAGAAGATCCAACAAAGTTGTTTACTATAGTCACGTAGTCAGAGATGTGGTACTCTTCAACAAAGAGTCTAGTTATTAGATTAAAGATAAAGTGCTTGTTTTCATGAGACTATGCAATTTTTCTCTCTTTGAACACAATCAATTCCTATGCAATTTGGTAAAAATCTTACCCTTGTTATTTTCATAGCACTATCCAAATATACAAATTGGTAATTAACAAAATTTTTTCTTAAAAAAATTAAAATCAAAGAGGATCACTACATAAAAAATCCTAATAAACACAAGAAAGTAACATTTAGTCAAAAAATAAACCAACATAGTTAATATGAAGGGATGTATCTACTTAGGGACCTTGGCTACAATGCAAAGAGGATTCTTCTTGTGTTGAGTGATCCCTGGCAGCATTTCTGTATCAATATCTTCTTTTACCAACCCATCTGGTAAGTTCCAATCAAATGAATAGAGAAGATTTGCAAGGATAAGTTCTAATGAGGCAACTGCCATAGGTATACCAGGACAAATTCTACGACCAGCTCCAAAGGGTATTAGTTCAAAGTCTTGTCCAATAAAATTTATAGAACTTTCTAAGAATCTTTCAGGATAAAATTCTTCTGGGTTTATCCAAATATTTGGATCTCTCTGAATAGCCCAAGCATTTACATATAATATTGTCTTTGCTGGAATGTTGTATCCACTTATAGTACAATTTTCGATAGATTCCCTTGGCACAAGTAGTGGGGCTGGTAGGTGTAATCTTAGTGTCTCTTTAACTACAGCCTTCAAATAAGGACAATTTTGAATATCATCTTCATATAAAAAATCTTTTTTAACTCCTAAATTTCTTATTTCTCCTTTCACTTTACTCATTACTCTTGGGTTTTTTATTAGAGCAGTCATAGCCCAAACTGATGCGGCTGATGTGGTATCCGTTGCTGCTACAAGCATATCCTGCAAATAGGTGCTTTATGATTAGAAACTTTTATAAAGTTTAACCAAACTTCATTTTTCATCTTAAATTCCACTATAATGATTGTAATAATATCTAATATATCCAAGTTTTCGTAAATCGTTGCAATTAATCTGATCATTACAATATGTCATTCTATAATTATGTACAGAAATTTATAACAAAAGTGGATAAAGAATTAAAGTTGGTCCAATGTTGTAAATAATTTTAAACACAAAGGACTAATTTTAAACAGAAATGAATAAAGGACATATTTGAAAATCAAAATTAAGTTAAAGAACATTATGTAGTTTTGTCTACGAAACTGGGATTGTTATGTTGGTGATGGGGCTGATGTTTACATTGACCTAGTCACACTAGCTACCCTATTTAATTTTTATTTTTAAAATAAAATTCAGTGATCTGTTTACGACTATATAGAGAATAGTATAGACACAAATAAAAAGATTGATAAAACCTATTCAGTTATATCTTATTTATCTTCTATTTCAATTTATTTCTGTTACAAATTATATTCTCTATTTTTTAAGAAATAAAGAGGATTTCAATTCGTTCTAACAAGATAGAGGATTGATAAAAATAATGTATTTTTGTTACCAAAATTATTGTGAGTACGAACTATAGATCAAGCTAACCTTTACTTACCACCGCTAGAAAAGTTGTTCTATAATTTTTCTTTTTAGAGTAATGATATTTGAATAACTCTTTTGGTATAACTTTTGGGACAACTTTGTTGTTCTCTCTTCTTATTGGTCAATAACAATAGAGACAGAGAGAGAAAAAAAGGAAGAGAGAGAAGAATCTAATGTGAGTATGAGAAGGAAAGTTGTACCAAAATGGTTGTACAAATATCATTTCTCTTTTTTGTATGGAAAATGTTGTGTACACTTCTTTGTTGTATTATCATGAGATAGAAAGAGATACGAATGAGTGATGTGATAAATGTCATGTCAATGAATGCTAACAACGTTCAATTTTGAACACTCTCTTTAGTACTCACTCTTATATTGGGATGAAATGATTATATGTCCCACCACATTGTGTGGGTTCAATTTTCAAAGTGTAGATCCACAATAATTTAAATCAATAAGAGAGTGAATATTATAGAGAGTATTCAAAAGAGAGTGTTGCTAACATTACTTATGTCATAATGCCATGTGATACAAATTATATCCTCTTCTTTTTACTTTCCTCCCCTTTGGTAACTCTATCTCTCTCTTGATTATGTTTTTTCTTATTGAAGAAAGAGAAATGTTAAGAAAGAGAAAGAGAATCAAGAGAGGAAATTGAGAAAAGAGAAGGAGAAGATCAATATATGTCAGTGTATACACTTTAAAACAAAGAGGAGGAAAAAAGAGAAAAGTAGATAGATATGATAGATTTTATGGTTTAGTGAGGTGATAGGAAGATAAAGATAAAAACCAAATAACAACTATGTTGAAATAATGTATGAAATGTAAAGATGTCTATTTATCAATGTTAAATAACAATTATGTGTGTTTAAGTATACGAGAAATAACAACTTTTTCGTGGGCACAACATCAAATAAAATTCATTCGGACACACAAATTGTTAAATTTAAAAGAGAAATAATATTTAACTGATGTGGCTATGTTATTTATTTTTTAATTTATTTTCTTTGTAAGTGTGTGTCCAAACTTTTTGATCTAGAGTTATGTCAAGTTAAGTAATTTGTCGACGTTCTATATATACTAAAATATATATAAAAGTTAACGAGAATATCATTCGTAAGAGAAATAAATCGAAATAGAAGATTAATACAATTTTATTTTGTGGGGATTAATAGGATTTATCAGTGATCAATTCGTTCTAACAAGATAGAGGATTGATAAAAATAATGTATTTTTGTTATCAAAATTATTGTGAGTACGAACTATAGATCAAGCTACCTTTACTTACCACCGCTAGAAAAGTTGTTCTATAATATTTTTTTTAGAGTAATGATATTTGAACAACTATTTTGGTACAATTTTTTGGACAACCTTGTTGTTCTCTCTTCTTATTGGTCAATAACAATAAAGATAGAGAAAAGGGAAGAGAGAGAAGAATCTAATGTGAGTATAAGAAAGAAAGTTGTTCAAAAGTTGTACCAAAATGGTTGTACAAATATCATTTCTCTTTTTTGTATGGAAAATGTTGTGTACACTTCTTTGTTGTATTATCATGAGATAGAAAGAGATACGAATGAGTGATGTGATAAATGTCAT
>Ga0315914_1011359_pt1 | contig 10704 bp, 6 predicted proteins | sample MpolenodulesMG_FD_203920 | JGI IMG/M metagenome (GOLD analysis project Ga0315914, IMG submission 203920) | Medicago polymorpha root nodule microbial communities from Los Angeles, California, United States - elongated nodules | ecosystem: Host-associated > Plants > Roots > Nodule | place: USA... | reverse complement strand
AATGGTTGGAACACCTTAGGCATCAATCTGGTAGTTTCAGTTCCGGTGACATTGTTTCTTAAGAGATCGAGCTGCTCCCTTAACACACTCTCCATAACCTCCATATGATGTTTCAGCTCACACTCTCGATCTTCAAGTCGTTGTCTCAGCTCAGCCTTCCGAGCTCAGGCTTCAGCTTGCAGACATTGATGTTAATCACTTAGTTTTTCTTGCTCGACATTCTACTCTTTAAGCTAACGCACTGCCCGGAGCAGCTGAGCTAGTTGTGGGTTGGCATCGTCTTCCAGCTCGGATCCGGATGAGGTCTGGTTTGTTCTGAGTCCTACCTCTGTGTCCTACCATGGTGATAGGTTTGTTGAAAATGGAGCTAGGTCGTTGGAAAGTTTTACCGTAGCCCCACGGTGGGCGCCAATGTTCACGTATGTAAACATGAGTTACAATAAATGAGATATTCAGTGGAGCTACCTATGAGGAGCTCCAAGAATACTCTAAAATGACTAAGGTGAAAATACAATGTTTATGCTATGAATGAATGCCTTGTTCTTTTCTGCCTAGCCTCCCCCATCACATCTAAATGTCCCCCTTTTATAGCCCTCAGAGTGTTGGCTTAATGGGCCTTTCTCTGATCATTCTAGGCCCATTAAGTTGTGATCCATACCCTCCTATTGGTTGTCTGCTTTTAGTGCGGCCGAGCGTGGAGTTGAGACGTGATGATCGTCCGTACAGGACACGTGGTATCAAGTTAAGATGAGATGAGCTGACCATGATGAAGGGACGAGCTGAGCTGGTCACGCTGAAGGGACGAGCTGAGCTGGTCGTGATGAAGGGACGAGCTGAGCACGTTGAAGGGACGAGCTGAGCTGGTCATGATGAAGGGACGAACTGAGCTGGTCATGCTGAAGGGACGAGCTGAGCTGGTCATGCTGAAGGGTGGAGCTCTCGTGACTTGAACACTCAAGTTGAGCTGGATTTGTTGAATAATCAATGTATAGTAAATTCCATGTGGTATAGTCCTTTATACCAGTCCAGAAAGCTAAAACTTTTGCTGAGTTTTTCAAACCAACACCAAACGTCAAACCCAAACAACCCTTCTCCAATGAACTCAGAAAATCCATTCGGCTATCCTCTAAACCCTCAAAAGTTTCCTACATTGACCTTGAAAATGAATCAGATTCTTGCATGCAAGCTCAAAACCCTACAAAACGACTCAAACAATCTTCATCAACATTTTCACCGTACGATCGCAAAGAGGCTCAAAAAGAAAAAATGCTGGAAGAGATCATCTCCAAACCTGTCAACATTGAAGGAAAAATGATCATGAATCCTTATCTAACAAACACGGCTCCAGGAGGTTCATCCAAAAGACCCCTTTCATAAAGCAAATAATTTGAATTCGAGGATATGAAGAAAAAGGAGATCATGCTTGACGATGTACTAAAAAGCATCGTTTGGAAAGAGTTCTGCGAAATAGACAAGGTAATTTACTCAAGCCTTGTTCAAAAGTTCTATTCCTTTGGAACGGTGCTGGAAGGACACGATGTAATCCTCCGTTATTTGAATCAAACAAATGTCATCATAACCACTGACATTCTCGCCAAAGTGTTTGGAAGAAAATGGTATGATGAGGTTGATCTTGACAGGAACGATGTTATAAGTGAATTTTTTGATAATGTTAAACCAAGCAAAGATTTTCCTGTGATGGCTCTAAAGAACGAGTACAAGATTCTACACAATCTATGTACCCATAGCCTTTTACCTCGTAGCAACAACAGATATAGTGTAAATGACATTGATCTCAAGATTCTGTATCACTTAACTCACAGAAAAAGGGTTAATCTTCCCTATTTTATGAACCCAAAATTAACGTCATCCGATCCGGGACTCTTAAAACTATCACAATTCCACACGGCAGCCTTAACTTCATTAACATAAAAAGGTTTAATCAAACCGCCCCCGTCCACATACTTTGAATATCAATTCTTAAACCACTTATTCAAAATATAAATAAGTTAAGATACACTAAATAACTTTAATACGAGTTACTCTGTTTAATAATCAATTATAAACAATAAAATTCACTAATACATGAGACAAATATTTGTTGTTGATAAAAAAAATTTGGTACAAAATATTAAAAAAAAAATGAAACAATTATTTGTAATTGATACATAAATAAATAGGGGTGTTCAAAACCAAACCAACCCAATAGAAAAACTGCAAACCGAACCAACGTAAATTGAAAACCACAAAAACCGCATTTGGTTCGGATGTGTTTGGATCATATTTTTACTTAACCACATGATTCAGTTCGGTTTGCGGTTTTCATTTTAACAACCGAACCAATCCAAACCAAACCGCAACATAAGAGAAACACTAATTAAACTTAGGTCACAAACCTAGTACTCATAAAAATTCAATGAGAAATTTTATAGAATGACATGTTTTTTTCTCTCTCTTTTTTTGACCAAGACATATTGTTCCTCTTGTTAAGTTTTTACTATCCTTTTGATTTAAAATTGTATTAATGTTCTTTAATTTAATTATACTTCCACTTTTGCATATATGTTTATGTTAGATGTATCTTGAATAGAAACTCAATGTGAACTTTTATAGAATGATAAAATCTTAGACTTTTGAATTTCTTACCAAAGAGAGTTGTTGTTTTGTCCATGTTTTTAATTTGACCTATGTTGATGGAAGGATAAAAATAAAATTGTAATGTTGGATCAAAATTGAAACATCGTTAAAAATAAGTTGTTTTTAACTTTTAACTTGATTTTAAAGTTGAAAACAAAAAAATGTATTGTCTTGCAAAAATCCGCAACAACCAATCCAAACCACATTAATTTGGTTTGGTTTAGTTCGATTTTCATTTTAAAAATCAACCGAACCAAACCAAATGTCTTTTTATCTCGTGGTTCAGATAACTTTTGACCTTAAAACCGAGCCAAACCACACCAGGAACACAGGTCAGTAAATAAATGGTCTTGACGAGTACCCCGGGCCCTCAAGCATCCTAAATGTAGTGAATTCCTCTCGCCTTACTGACAAATCAATTCATTCTCTTCCGTTCCGCCGCCCGCAACCAACCCACAGTCCGTAGCTGCGTTCAAGTCACTCTCAGCTCTATCTGTAAGCCTCTCCCAATTCTAAATTCCCTCTCATTCCTTCGATTTTACACTCACACTTTACACGTGCGTTGGTGCTACATATTTGAAATTTCATTGTTTCCGTGAAATTCATGTAAACAATGTATTGGTATATGGGAAGAGGGATAATAGTTGAAATTTCAAGTGGAATGCTTTTTTAAAGTAGATAGTTAAAATTATGTGACTGCTACATTCATGATCATAGTTTAAACTGAGTCATTTATGACTATATACAATTTATAATATATATTTAGCATTATTTTTGTTTTGGTAGAATCCATCGACTTTGATTGCGATTTTAAGATTTTTGATATCGATTCTACAAAAGTAGTTGAGTAAAATCCTTCGATTTTGATTGCAATTTTAGGATTTTCTATTTTGCTCTTCGCTTTCGATCCGAAGCAAAATCCCAATTTTGACAACCTTGATTGGTATTATGTGATTGCTTATTTCAATATGCCTTTATAAAAAAACCTTGAGCTGTTAGAAAGCTAAATCCTTGAATGTTGAGCAGGTAGTTATGACATCTTCAGCAGCCTTGCGGATAAACAATCTTCGACGACACTTGGATTCGTCTGACACAGTCAACAAGGTACGGAATATGAATTTCTCACATAACCATCATTCGTATTTGTTGCAAATCTTTTTGTGTACTTATAACTGTTATGATGCACGGACACGGACACTGGACACGACACAGACACTGACACATCTAATAATTTGAAAAAATGTCATAATTCAGTGTAGTTACAAGTGTCGGTGTCGTGTCGGTGTCGGACATGACACGTGTCCGACAGCGAAGAGTGTCCGTGCTTCATACTTGTTTCCTTTCGAAAGTTCTCACATTCATTTGTGAAGTTTGAAAAATTTATACACAATACAACATGGGTTTGATATGCAGCATACGGGAGTTAATGCTGTTGGAGCTTCATCAATCAATGTGAAGGTATCTTCAGAGGTTTCTGAAGCGTTATCACTAGGGCGTGCAGTTGTTGCTCTGGAATCTACCATCATTTCACATGGTATTCTATATCTTTTTATATGAGTTTTTGTTTTGTCCTTTTCACGACTGAAACCCGTATCTTAGTTTTTGGATTATGCTCTTGTTTTGAGGGATGCCATATCCTCAAAATTTGCAAACTGCGAAGGAGGTTGAAGGTATTGTCAGAGAGAACGGTGCAGTTCCTGCAACTATTGCAATTTTAGATGGCGTGCCTATCGTAGGTATTTATTGTCTACCTCCGGTCTGTGCATTCAATTACTGTGTAATATTTTTACCATTAATTAATTTTAAGCACAAGTCATTTGATCCAAGAAGAATGATCAAATGCTTGCACCTAACTGGCTAACTACTTGTGGATTTCGTACTTGTGTTATTTTTGTGGATATAAAGTATGATTTCGATACTGGTTTCTATTCTAATTATTCTCTTCATTCCATCGTATTAATGTTGGATTTGAAACGGTTGCTTATAACGATCCTGCAAATTGACTGTAAAAGAAGCTATATAAACATACATACATGTCATTTGTGCACAAAATCTAAAAGACAAGCTAAAGAATTGTCCATCCCATGTTGACTTTGCTGCTGCAATGATTGCAAATTTTGTTGTATCTTTTTATTTTTTTGAATTTGAGAAATTTTCTGTTGCCTGCTCTTTTGTTTGAATAGGTTTAAGCGGGGAAGAACTTGAAAGGTTAGCTACTTTGGGACCCAGAGCTCAGAAAACAGCTCGAAGGGATATTGCATATGTTGTGAGTGCTTTTGGTATCACCATAGACCACATTTAAAGATGACTGAAGATATTCACACTACATTTGCATTGTATAAGGATCTGATTATTAACAAAATAAAGCTCATCAAATAGGTTACAGTTAAAAGAATAATGTAAATAATTATAAGTTCATTCTGGCATGAGATAAGTAGTTTATTTGCTTACACATACTTATGCCTTAAACGATGCAAACTTTACTGTTGATGGTGATACTTAGAAGGCTTTGTAATCAATCCTCTTGCTATTTTATTTTTTTATCATTTGCAGTTGAGGTTTCACTAATAAGTTGAATTAAAAAAATACTGTAGATTCTTATATGCATTTGAGATTGCTTTTTGAGTAAACTAATGTATGTGATAGGAAACCAGATTAAGATAGAGAAGAGAACTAGTATTATTAATTGAAAAGTAAAATATTACAGAAGAGCAACCCATGCAATCCCAGAGCAAATGCTCCTTCAGAGTGCTAACAATGCATCTCTGCCTTCTTAATTCTCACTTCTATTTTTCTGAATCATTCCTACAGTTGTGGCCAAATGGCCTTATTTATAATACTAGGACATAAAATGCCTGTAACTGCTCCTAATCAATACAAATACTGCATATCGTACAAACTGCTAACTGCTCCTAAATAACTGTATATTAAAACAACTGACTGCATCAGCAGTTACCTTACTAATACCACCCGATACCTAACAGTATGAGATATTAAATTTGGATGCTATAAAGTTATACTTTTCATGAGCTAAATTTTGCACGACAGGTTGTCTAATTTTTTGTTTTTTATGTGCATTATGTTTTTTTAAATGATCTATGTTAAACAGCAAAGTAACCCTCAAAAGTGAAGTTTCCTTGTAAATGCAATTTTGGCAGAAAAATTAGAAAACTTTCCCTTACTTATAAACACTGCACCATCATGGTTTTTCACTGTTTCACTATGATTTTACATACTAATGCTAATCTATCTATGTTGCTATTAGGTGGCTAGAGGTGGAAATGGTGCTACTACTGTTTCTGCAACAATGTTTTTGGCTTCTATGGTAATTTTCTCACAAACTGTGTCCACAGTTTTTTAATGGGACCTGTTTCATGATCAGTCCCTGTATCATGTTATTTTGGTTTCACTGTCTATGAACTTTAAAATTTTCTGCAGGCTGGTATTCACGTCTTTGTGACTGGTGGGATTGGGGGAGTTCACAGGCATGGGGAATATAGTATGTTCACCTCCTATATCTTAATGATAGAATCAATCGGTTTTCATAATGAATGGTGACAAATATAGTAAGATGCAAGATGTTCTGGTCTAAATCTTGGGACCAAACGAATCTACCTTGGCGTATTTTACTTTTTATTTTTGCCTTGGCGAGACAACAATTTGCAAGATAAATAATGAAAAGGGAAATATTGCCTCAGCCAAGTTTGGCCTTTCACAAAAGAGACATTTTTGTGTAGGCCAAAAATACTTATTGTGGCTTATTGTAACTTATTATGCGAATTAACCACACCTATAAAGAAATATTATTTGGTCCTTTAATTAAGTTTAAGATATTCTCTGGTAAATAAAGGTGAAAGTTATATAGGAACCAATACGTAGTGTGGGAATTTCTGTGTAGTGTGGGAATGCTTAAGTTATAAATTGAACTGTCGAGTTGCATTGTTCAAAAAGATAGTTTGTTGTTGCCCTCTAGAAACATTTTTTTACTGGATTGCCTTATAGAAACTTAAGAACTGGAAATGTTTTTTTGTTTTTATTTTTTATTGGGCTTTCCAGGAATATTACTAGTATTTTAATTGAGCATATGCATATCATTTTAATTTTTATTTGGGCAGCTATGGACATATCTTCAGATATCACCGAGCTTGGAAGAACACCAGTAGCAGTTATATGTGCTGGTGTAAAGTCAATATTGGATATTCCCAGGACTCTTGAATATCTGGTATGAAATTGCTTTTGTGATGATATTACTGAAATAATTCTTCATGTTTTATAGATTGAGCTTATATTTCATTGTATTTATCTTGAATAGGAAACTCAAGGAGTTTGTGTTGCTGCTTACAAGACGAATGAGTTTCCTGCCTTTTTCACAGCATCAAGTGGCTGCAAGGTACTTCAAATTTTGGTTTACCGAATGGTTTCTCATCCTTGCTTTATACATAAAGTAACACGAAAAAATGTTTTAGTCGTGTTTTCTTTTCTCAGCAGCGTATAAATGCATTCACCCTGGAAGTTAAATCTGTATATTACAATATTAATTTTCCCTTCATCTAAATAAAATGGAACTACTCTCTTATTCTTGCTTGTTTGGTTAACATGTTTTTATTGACATTTTAAAATAAACAAATAGTTTAATAGACAAACTCACAATATAGTTGAAATGGTTATAGGCTTATAGCACTCATAATTCACTAACTTGGAAAACCTCTCAAAAGTGATGATTTAAGCATGAAATGAGAGTAATTTTTTATCGTAGTTGGAATATAACATGAATCACGATTCCATTCATGGGATTTTAGTTGATCCATCATGAAACTGATACAGATTGGGATGGAATTCCTTCAGATCCACATCTGATGCAAGACAATTTCTGCACAGTTGAGTGCACCCTCAACCCATGGCGGATCTTGAATGACGTAGTAGAAAAAACTTCTTTTTTTGGGCAGTACCTTATATCTGCCTCTTTTTAAAGATGCTCATCCCAGTTCCCCTGTTGATTATATAATGAGTTATTTTACTTTATAATGTAAATATCTAAATATTTGCAGTGTTCCATTATGTGAAAAAGGCATTTCTTGTTATTTTTAGCAATTAATGATTCACACTATATTTCAATTCACTGGTTTCAAAATATGCTTTATGATTTGGGAAATTCGTCCAACTTGTGGTTTCTCAAACATGTTTTCGCCTATCATTATTATGGTAGCATTGTAAGATTTGATGCACAGGATTGGAATGTAAGCAGTTTGACTGTATGATGTACTAATACGAGTTTGGTTAACAATCTATTGTTTGGTCATGGCTTAATTTCCAGGTTCCATGTCGGATAGATACCCCTGAAGAGTGTGCTTCCTTAATAGGCAAGGGAAACATTCTTATTCATTTTCGGTGAAAAATTATGTTTCAACATGACCTATGTGAGTAAAAAAAAAGAAGCACCTATGTGATTCGTTCTAATTTTTATTCTTCTGGCAGAAGCAAACATCAAACTCAAGGTCGGAGGTGGAATTTTGATAGGAGTTCCTATTCCTCAAGAACAGTCGGCTTCTGGACACATAATTGAATCTGCCATAAAAAAAGCCCTTGAAGAAGCAAGGTGAACTTTTTGTTCTCTCACTTTCTTTCTATTTTTTTTATGACATTTTATACATTAACATTGCTTATTAACTGGTTTTTACTAATGTTTTAACTTTTAATGATATTAATATATTTAGTAATGATTTCATTAAAAATTAAAAATAAATTTAACATTTGCCACTTGTAGGGAAAAGAATATATCAGGAAATGCTCAGACTCCTTTCTTGCTTGATAGAGTAAATGCACTCACCGGAGGTGCCTCACTTGCTTCAAGTATCCTCTTTTGAAAATTTTCAACAACTACATTATTATATCATAATTTAACTGTGTATTTTCTATCATATTTTAATTTAACATAAAACTTTTTTTTTTTTTGGTGACCACATCCAAATTGAATATTTTACCTAGTGTTGAAGCATATCTTAACCTTATTTAGACATTGCTCTTGTGAAGAATAATGCCCTTATTGGAACTAAAGTTGCTGTAGCCCTTGCTCTGTTAAGAGAAAATGGTCAGAGGTGAGTTTATATACTTTCTTGATTTATGAATGAAACCGATCCTTAATAAACTATGAATGTTCCTTAGGGTGATAGTATTATGTAATGGAGAAGACATTTATTGTACATATCAAATTAACTTGCAGTTGGAGTGTTCTCTGGTGTTTTTTTAAAATTGAGATTGATTCAGAGAGTAACTAGTTCTCGTACTCATTCATGTAGAAGTTAGTTTTTGATGTAACTAGTTCTCGTACTCATTTATTGTACAACACACACCCCCTCAACTATATCTGTACTGTATGCTTATCCAATGCCTACACACCACACTCCTAGTGCTGCAACTCTAAAAAATTGGAATAGGTTTGAACATTTCCACATGCTCGCAGATTTCCAATCTCGTTTCGTTCATCCAAGTTACATCCCTCGAAAGATATTCCAACATTTCGAATCTTGTTGGCATCAAATTATTGCACATTTGAGAGTCCTTTATTTGGACATTGCAAGTATACCAATTTCCCTTGTTTCTAAAGTTTGATAGTTAGGATGTACCCATTCATTATGTTTAAATTGCATTGCGATCTCAAACTAACTAAATTAAAGTTAGCTGCACATTTAAGAGTCAAATTTACTTGAGAGGAAGCTTGAGGTTTTTAACCTATAATTTTTTATGGTATGATGTTTTATTCAGGTTATTAAATTTTTTAAAACTTAACAAGGATTAAAGGATGGCCTCTTTTACTTGCCCCAAAAAGGCATATTTTATATGTTTCGTTACCTCTGTAATTCATATTTTGCGTGCATTTCATATTTACAGGAAACAAGAGATCGAGTAGCACAATGGACGATATATCAAAGAAAATGTTTAATTAGTATGCATAGCTGATATGAAGGAATTTTACAGACGTAAAATCATTTAGAAGATGTCATCACTATGTCATTCTCTTACATGGCTTTGGAAAGAAAGATGAAGGAAAGGTAGAGCGGAAAATAAGTTTTTTCTTTCTTCAATTGTTTGGTAGGAGAGAGTGGAAAGAAAGAAAAATTAAAATTTTTCTCCTTTTATTTAATTACATTGACAGTGAGAGGGAAAATAAACATTGTAAGATGAAATAAGCATTAGCAAGTAAAGTGGGACTTTAATGATACTTTAGACTCTTTTTATTGTGAAAAATGGTGTTTCACATTTTCTTCTCAATAGGTAAGGGGTTTTCTGCGTGCTACCTTTTTCCTGGAATGACAATGTTTGTCATGTGAAGGAGGAGATTTGAATCATGTACAGTGGCAATCGGCAAAGGTAAAGTATAGAGCTTTGCTTGGCAGCTGTGGGCAGCTATGCTACCTCTTAACAGAAAGTTCTCAAATATAAGAAAATCTACAAGTAACAGGGGAGACAGAACTCAAGTAATAAGCATTTGGGATCACTATATTGAGAATATGTTCTGCATGGTGAATGCAATGTCTAAGTTGATGTAGATCATGGTCTGATCTTGAATACAACCAATGAAAAGAAGTAAAATTTAAATAAAATTAAATATAAAGATTTTATAGGCTCTATAGTATCGACGCTTCTGATCAAATGTATGTTCGTTGTGCGACGCATGTTTGTGATTGACACCGACAAATGAACATTCAGTTCTGTCATTTTCTCAAATTATTATCGATATTGGTGTGTCGGTGTCAATGTCGTGTCTGGTGTTTATGTCTTTGTCAATGCTTCTTGTCATACCCCAGTTTTTGACCTAACATCCTACATTCATACACCCTCTGATCCGGAATATTCTTTGACTTTTCAAAGAAAATTTGGCAGAAAGGTATTTTAAAATACCTCATTTTTGTCCCGATTCGGACCCTCTTCTCTCTTTATCTTTATTTTTTTAATTTACTTTTATCTTTTAAAATTTCATCTTTTATTAATTCTCTTTTATTTTTAATTTTAATTTTAGTTTTAATTTTAATTTTAATTAGTCATTTTTCTTTCTTTTACTTTAATCAC
>Ga0315914_1011356_pt1 | contig 10706 bp, 7 predicted proteins | sample MpolenodulesMG_FD_203920 | JGI IMG/M metagenome (GOLD analysis project Ga0315914, IMG submission 203920) | Medicago polymorpha root nodule microbial communities from Los Angeles, California, United States - elongated nodules | ecosystem: Host-associated > Plants > Roots > Nodule | place: USA... | reverse complement strand
CCTACAAGCGGGATGGTGTGATTGTGGGAAATTTCAAGCTTTACATTTGCCTTGTTCCCATGTCATAGCTGCGTGTTCTTCATTTCACCATGACTACACAACCCTTATTCCAGCTGTGTTCAAAAACAAGAGTGTTTACTCCATCTACAACACAACATTCAAAGTAGTCCACGACAAGAGTTATTGGCTCCCATACGACGGTCCCGTACTTTGCCATAATCCAAAAATGCGAAGACTAAAAGAAAGGTCGACCCAATAGTACCCGCATAAGGACTGAAATGGATGAGGAGGTGGTAGAGAGGACTCCGACACCGAGACAATGTGGGCTGTGTCGGCATACCAGTCATATTAGGAGAAATTGTCCGAGTATAAATAACCGATAGTAAATAACGTTATGTATTATTTGTTCAAATAAATTAATATTTATTATGTTTTTAATTTATCATTTAGTGTATTTTAATTATATATATATAATTTAGTGTATTTATTATGTTTTTATTATGTTTTTAATTATATATATATATATATTGTGCCAAAAAAAAAAACGAAAAAAAATATATTAAAAAGTCATTCCCGCCAGTCAAAACGGCGGGAACCGAAAAAAAAATCAAAAATAAACCGTCCCATCAGTCAGCCTGTGGCCGACTGCCACGTGTCAGGCGTAGGCTTATTCCCGCCGTTGCCATTTGAAATGGCGGGAATGGGGAAAAGGACAAAAAAAAAATTCCAAAAATGAAAGTGGGTCATTTTGGAAAATTTTTCTCAAAGGGGGTCAGACTTAAAAGTTTTTTGGGCAATAGGGTCGGAAAAAAAAAAAAATCGAAAAATTCACCATACTTAAAAGGGAATGAGGGAGTGGTACAGAGGTGATCCTAGTCGTCCGTAAAAGGTGGCGAATGAATTCAACCGAACAGTAAATATAATACTTAAAACAAAATAATTATCCGTTACTTCACTTCAACCGTCACCTCCCCAAATTATTCCCTCTCTCTCTCTCTCTCTCGTGCGACGCTTCTCCTCCTCCTCTCCTCGCAACCACAGATCCATCCATTTACGAACCATATTCCTCCCTTCTTCCATAAACCCTCACAGGCTCACATCACAACAACTCTCTCTCTCTCTCCTCTTTTCCCCCACACTACAAATTCTAGGTTTCGAAGCAAGCAACAATGGAGTTGCCCGAGGAAGGTGAACAAACGGTTACAAAAAATAATGAAGAAGAAGGTTCTCAATTTCACTTCATTCCTATTTAATAGTTGTGCATGTAAATTCTTGTTGTGTTGTATCCGTTTTGAGTTTGGAATATCAGATATACTATAGTCACCAAGATTATTTCAATTTCAACAAAAATACTAGACTTTTACTTTAATTAATATCTTCATAGCTTGTGAGTTTGATGAATGAGAAGAGTAGAGACGATGATTTCGTCTGGTTTATTGAACTGAGTTCAATTGGAGGTTATTATAGGTTATACTGACTGTCATACTTTCATTTTAAGGATTGAAAACATGATAATACAATGGGATGGGTTTTGCTTTCAGATACGAGGGGCAGCTAGGTAGTAACTACTAACTAGTATGTCTTTGAGGTCTTATCTGTTTGGTTCTGCGATGACAAAAATTGATTTTGAGTGAATTGATAATGTAAAATTGAATCTAAGTGGGTTGAAGATAAATCGTTTAATGTTTGACTGCATTCATGTAAAAATGGGATGAACAATAAGTGTATGTTTGGTTTCAATTATGGAAGGGATTGATTCTAGAGGAGTAAAATTGATTTGGCATGTTTGGATTTGAAATAGAACTAATTCTACTTGAAGTTAGAATTCGTAGCTTTTGGTTTCCACACTTGATTTTAGCCTTTAATTTACTGTTCAATTCACTTTTACCTAAATACTCTCTCCAGTCACATTTATAAGTAAGAAAAGTTCTTTTTAAGTTCATTCAATGCATGATGTATTTGGAAATATAGAACTTCAGATACAGTTTGAACAAGAAATCTTTTTTGTATAATTCTTTTTCTGTTTTTTGTTTTTGAAGTATACCGTGATCCATTTCCTTATTTTTTTCAATTTTATTGATAAAAATTGAGCTTTCAATGAGCATCATTTAAATATCCTGCTACCCCTCATTATCTTAGGGTCAGTTTGAATTGACTTATTTGAACTTATGTAATAATAAACTTGTGAGACTGTTTGGGAGAACTTAGAAAATGTCTTATGAATTATGACATGCCTATAAGCGGTTTTCAGCTTATTTCCATAAGTTCTTTAAGGTAGCTTATGAAAAATAGCTTATAGCTTACATTGAAACAATTACTCTATTATGTATTTTGTTATAGAAATATCTTATATATAAACACCTATACAATAAGCGCAAAAGACTGAAGAAGTCACCTTCCTAGGAATGCATCATTTCCCTAACTATTTATTTATTACATATTGGTGCTTCAAATATAGGCAAATGCTATATTAAATTTGAAGCAGTGAATTACTCATTTGTCTCTTTTCGCAGACCATCTAAAGACTGCAGAGAAGCTCGAGTCTGAGAAATTAGCTAAGATCAATTTCAACTCTACACGTATAGTTGATTTAGATGCACTTCTTTGTGATACCTATGATAGGGATTGTCCAAAACCAGTTCATTATCAGCACAGGAGAGATTTGATTCGCATCTTCAATATGATGGCAAAGGAAATATATGGTAATCTTTTCTTCCTGTTTCCTAAAAAATTTAGCTTGCAAAATTTGCTTTCAAAAGAATCTAAGAAGTTGGTAACATATTTCATATTTCTTACCTGATTGGATCTAATTGTACTGATATTCAATGTTTCTTTATCATTTACGTGCACTATTTCATTCACTACTTCATGAGTTTAATATGATTTGTAACCAGTTCATAGTTTTTACTAAACCCAATAGGAAATTATATAGTGTTTTGGCTCATCTAATGGACTATGAAATCACACTGCCAAACTTTTTTCCCGTTTTGATTGTATTGGCCTGATTCACTCCATTTCTTCTTTCTGATTTCATATTGGAAACACGTCTTTTGGCAGAGAAACAGTTTTTGCATTGGGATTGAACAGTTAACAATGTAGGAAAACAAAATCACGCTGTTTTAAAATTAAAATGACCTTTTACCTCTCCTTTTTTATCATCTATTCATTTTCATTTTACACCTATTGGTCCTTTTACTTCAATTATAGCTCAATTTTTAGTTTATCCCCTAACTAAAACAATGCCTTCCTTTGATAATACATTATTTTCCCTTCAGGCAATAGTAAGGTTTCCCCTGTTGTGGAAGAATATGGATCATTTGTAATGGACATTTTCAATGAAAGAAGTGATCTTGACTTGTCTATCAATTTCAGTGATTCCATTGAAATTAATCGGATGAAGAAGATTCAAGTCCTTCGGAAGTTCAGCAAGAAGTTACGGTCAATTCAAAGTAAGCTTATTATACTATCAGCTTTTATTGTTAGCTTTTGCCAAAGGAAAAGTTCTTCAATAAGCATCACTTACTCTTGAATTCTATCTATCAACAACATACTGTTCTATGTATGCATGACAGGCAGTGTTATTTTTCAAGAATATGATCTCATAGCTTTATGTCATCCGAGTTTGCTATTGATTATTATCATGGTTCTTTTACCTAACTTAAATTTTTTATCTTGTCTGTGTATTAATCTTTACACAAGTGAAAATTGTTCATGCCACACCTTAATTGAATTGTGGCAAGGCCACTATGCCTTGTTTTATATTTTTGGGATTCTCAAAAAGGGCCAAAATTCCTTTCTTTGTATGAGATTAAATTATTTGAGAGAAAAATAGCAGTTTCTCTAAGATTTGGATCAAGGGTCATAAATACCTGAAAGTAACAAGTTCTAGATGCAGTATAGATATGACAATGGGTCTGTAACTTCTTATATGGTTACCACAAATTTGGACAGAACTAATTTTCAAAACATAGCGAGTGGAGTAAGTTGGATGAGGTAGCCGGAAGAGACTGAGACCAGATATAGCCTCACATTAAGGTGTAGATTAACATAATTGTCTGTTAATAAACAAGGAGCACATCCAGCGCCTTCTTCTAAAGAAGTTTTTCTTTTGTTATCCAAAACAAAATCTCACTCTTTTTCGAAACTGCATCAACTGATTTTTTTTTATGTTTTGTGGATACACTGCTTTTAAACGTTCTACCTTGAAATGTGGGGTAATAAATTATTTAGAACATGGAACTAATTCGATATTTGAGAATATTTGTACTGAAAGTCACATCGTAATTAGCTTTTAAACAAGAAAGCTGTAGGACAACCTAGTTTAATGAGTACAAATATTTTAATTGAAAAATAAATGTTTCGGTTATCTTTGTTATGCTCTTGTTAAAAAGGATTCTAACATGGGGTTTGGTTTATTCTATTTGTGCAATGCTGATATGAATCTACAGCTTCTAAGTTGTTGTAGAAATTCTAACATCGATGGCTTTTGTGTTGCAGAAAGTGGGCATGTTACTGCTTTAGATGTCATCCTGTCTGCCAAGGTACCAATTGTAAAAGTTACTGATATTGGAACAGGTGTTGAATGTGATTTATCAGTCGAAAATCGGGACGGCATTGCAAAATCCCATATTATCCGTGCAATTTCTGCCATAGATGAAAGATTTCAAAAGCTATGTTTACTGGTAATTATGATACTTCTGCGCTTTTGATGTTATTTCAGTAAAGTTCAGCGTCAATATGTTTACTCTGTTTTAAATGCTATTGCAGATAATTTTTGTGGGGTTTTTGAGTTAATATTTTATTTAATACCAATTTGAAACGAGAAAAGGAAACAGATGGAAAACCTGTAGTGATATTGAAATTGTGATAAATAATCAGTTTGGTCACGGTTAAACACAGGCTTTTTGTTAGGTTAAATTGACAGACAAATTGTGCGTGGGCGAAAAAATCTCTCTCTTTCTGGTCTGAAGGTGTGTTGTTGAAACATGACAGTGACAAATTATGTGCAATTGTGTATGGACTAGACATGATAGGATTAGGAATGACACCATTAGAGAGAGAGTGGGGGTAGCACCTATAGTAGAAAAGTTGGTAGAAAATAGGCTTAGATGGTTTGGGCATGTAGAGAGAAGACCCGTAGATGTTGTGGTAAGAAGAGTAGGTCAAATGGAGGAGAGTCAAGTTAGAAGAGGTAGAGGAAGACCTAGGAAAACTATTAGAGAAACCATTAGAAAGGATTTAGAGGCCAATGAGTTGGATCCAAATTTGGTTTATGATAGAACACTATGGCGTCATTTGATCCATGTAGCTGACCCCACTTAGTGGGATAAGGCTTGGTTGTTGTTGTTGTGTATGGGCAAAAAAATCTCTATTTCTGGTCTGAAGGTGTGTTGTCGAAACATATTGAAGTCAAACTGTGACGAGTTTTGTCAGAAAGTTACCATTGAATTGGATTTTCAAAAGTTTTTAGTGAATACATCTCAGATTGATCTTAGTTTTTCCATACCCTTCTTTGCTGGTGGTATCATTTGTAACGCACTAGTTTTACTCTCTTAAATGTCAAACCTACTGTCCCGGATACATGTTTTTGTATAACTGACTAACTTTTAGAAGTCATTTTGGTTCTTATATATGCATATTGTAGATGAAATCATGGGCTAAGGCACATAATATCAACAGTTCCAAAGACGCTACTTTGAATTCTTTGTCGATTGTATCGTTTGTTGCTTTTCATTTTCAGGTATTGGAACATTTTAAATATTTGTTGAAGCACATATTTATTTTGGAAGCATTACTTTTATATCAGTCGAGAATTGGATTTAGTTAGGTAGTCAATAATTCAATGGATTTATATTTGATTGTTAATTTACAGAGCTATTAAACACAAGTTGTGGCAATATATTGCAATTTTCAGGATATTTTTTTTGATAAATATAGTTGTTCAGCATCATTTTATTGCAATTTCGAAATTCTTTTTCTTGAAAACGCACGGTTTACATGGTAAAATATCAAGCGGGATATGTATGTAACTAAAAATTGATTGTAAATAGTACCTTGCGATGCCTTGTCTATATGTTATTTTCTTCACTGAGTTCTAATACTATATTTTTCATTTATTTCAATTGCAGACTTGCGATCCTCCCATTTTACCTCCATTCTCTACTTTACTTAAAGGTAAAGTTTCTGATAGTATAAAAGTTTTTAATTGAATATTTAGTTGTCCTTGAATTTATATGAACATTCTTTATGATTGGAGACGTTGACACAGAAAAATATGTGTTTATCTATTCTCAACCTGTAACACCTGTGTATGCAACAATCGAGGTCCATTGTTCATGTATTACTACTAGTACAAGTCCACTCTTACAAAAGTATTATCACCGAGACTTTTAAAATACTTGGCATCCTATATTCTTAGCTTGTTTATAGATGAACATACTAGCAGACTATGTTAAATAAAGTCTGGCTAGTATGGACCTCCTTGATAGGTGGTTCATGATGGACCCTCATATCTTATAGTGCACATTTTCCACACCAACTTTTTTTCATTTCTCCCTCTTCCTTTTTGCGTCTCCCTCCTCCGTGCTCATTGCCAACCACCTATCTTCATCCCTCTCCACAACTCCTCGTTCAGGATAACCACCAGCCAGTAAGGCCCACCTTGACATTACTACCTTATTTTAGGATAAATATTACTACCTTATTTTAGGATAAATATTACTACCTTTTGCCTTTTATAATCCTCACCGTTGCTCGCAGTTGATACATTTTGCAATCCTCATTTTTGTTCGACTGAAGCACACACCACACCAATTACCGTATCTATTCTGAACACCAATCTCATTTAAGAACCTACAGATGGAGGAACGTGATAATTGAATTTTAAAACGCCTCTTAGCCTCAAGATCTGCCTACAATTAATTTCTAGGACTGTGTTGCAATTAATTTTGATATTTGTGTATAATTGTGTTTCAGAGGGAGCTGATCTTGAGTCTGTGACGAAGGCTGTTAAAACTTATACCAACTGTGGGAATAAAAACAAACAGTCATTGGCCCATCTTTTTGTTACTCTTTTAGTCAAGGTAGTTACAATGTTTTTCTACCTACTGAGAATTCTGGTTTACTATTATATGTTGTTTTATATATGATAATAATTCTCCTGCCTCTGCATCCAAACCACCGGCACAAGTGTCGTTTCGCAGTCCTGCATGCAAAGTGTTATAGCCATGCATTCAAGATTTTAATCCCCTCTTTCGTTTGATAGCTCATCCTTTTGTGACCTATTATCCAATCACTAACCTTGTGCTTTGTCTTCAACATTATTGATTCCGATAGTAACTTTTTTATGTTGATTGTTGTTCTGATATTTGGAAAGGGGTTGTGGATGTTTTAGAAGACCTCATACCCAATCACTAAATCCGTGTTTTGTCTTCAACATCCTTTGCTTTTGTGGCCTCTTTATGGTGGAAAAAAATTGGAAATGGTTTTATTTTTGCTGACGTATTATGCTGCGAAAGTATGTTGAATACTTGCTTTGTCTTCAACATCCTTTCTTTTGCTGGATTACCAACCTTGTGCCTCGTCTTCATGGTCCTTTATTTCGAGTGTTTTTCAGATTTTGAATTTCTGGTTCGGAAAAGAAACCTGGTCTTGTTGCCAGAAACCTGGTTGGGAAGATGATGAGGGAACGCTGTGTCATTTCTGGCCTGTCTGAAATACTGTGCTCGTGTGGTTTCCAACCAACTCTGACTTTCTTCTGCTCTCCAGTTGAGTCTGTCCTGGTTTTTGTTCAGGCTCCTATGTTTTCCAATTACCCATTAACAATGTTAACAGTAGGCAGATCTGTCTCATGTTTTTGGCCAATAAAAGACAATTTTTTCCCTGTTTTATACTTTTTTTTTTTGTTGAAAATTTGGTTATGAGGGGTACTAGAGGATTACTTAATTGTCTTGTTCGGGCCATAGTATATATTATGTATTTCAATTTCACGGAAACATGTTCATTTGGTAATTTCGTTTTAGCGCAGCTAGCATCAGTTGAAAACCTTTGGCAGAATGGATATTGTACGAGTTCATACAATGGGTCGTGGGTTTTAAAAAATTGGCGTTACTCAATGAGTGTAACCAAATTCTTTTCCATCACCCCTATTTTAATTGGATTATTACCTATGATATTTAGTTTATTTTGATTTTTGATTATATATTTTCTTGAACAGGTGGAGGATTTTACAGATCTATCACAAAATGTTGCTCGAGCAGTTAGAGCTGAAGGGTTTAAGACGATCTACAAATGTATCCATAATTCCATTGACTACCTTTCGCGGTTTTTAAACGGCGAGATCCAGGGAATTGAGTTAATGGACCATTTGTTTGGAAAACCTATGGTTTTTACTCTAGGAGTTGAGGGTACTTCTACTAGCAACATCAATGAAAATAAGAATAACCCTCCTACTTTGCATAATCCCCGTCCACTGAAAAAGAGACGCATAGTTAAAAACCAGGCTGGGGATTTTCATCAAACTGAACCCCGGGGTGCAGATCAGGTGCATGTACCTCCTAGTAGTAATGTGCCCAATGGAGTTGAGGGTACTTCTACTAGCAACACTAATAAAAATAAGAATAACCCTCCTACAGGTAAGGTGCATGTACCTCCTCGTAGTAATGTGCTCAATGGATCCGAAGGTACTTCTACTAGCAACATCAATGAAAAGAAGAATAACCCTCCTACTTCCCGAAATCCCAGTCCACCGAAAAAGAGAACTGTAGTTAAAAACCAGGTTCGAGATTTTCAACGAACTGAACCCCATGGCACAAGTCAGGTGCATGTACATCCTAGCAGTAATGTGCCCAATCGACTTGCTTCTTTCCCTCCCCCACTTCCCCACCAATCTCGATACCAATCACCGTTTGCTACATATAGTACAAATTTTATGGAGCATCATGGTTATGTTCCAGGACATGTTCCTCCTCATTTCGGCTTAAACCCAGCTGCTTTCCAAGGTTCTTATAATCCTTCCTCACAGTCTCATCATGTTTGCCAACAAATACCCCGGGGCAATGTTCAGACATTTCATCAAAATGCGGTAGCTTCAAATCCCTATCATGGTTCATTCCCGCATTCCTCACTACAAGGAAGAGACTATGCCTCACTACACGCAAGAGACTATGCCATATATAGTCGGAAAAGTGATTGATTCGATCTTATGGGGGTTAATTTTTATACATACATTTTTGAATTAACACAATTAACTAATGGCATACATGTTGACAACCAATTTCCTTATATACTCTCCCAATTCCCGTGACTGTCTTAAATCAAAACCACCCGTATTTGTATGTAGTATAGAGTTGAAAAGTGTTTTATCATTGTTCTATAGCTTTAGAAGCAAGAACGGGAAATTCCTTTACTTCTAGTTTAGCTCTTCTTTATTTGGGAAAGCAGTGTAGGATATGGTGATAAAACATACTACTAACTGTGTTTTATGCAGGATTGTTCTGTTGTGAGTTGAATTACAGTGTCTCATTGGTATGATTGAAGGGATAGATTTTGTAATCAAGAGACCAGGAATAGAAGGGCAAATTCTACCGAGGATCTTTTATTGTTAGTGTGTTACCGTTGTCATTTGTCTTTTTTTTTTTTTTTTGTTAACTTGGTTTATTGAATTATTTAAGAGAACAATGTTGGAGTGTACTTGGTTTTCCTTCATTGTCGGAAATTTTACCCTATACCCCAATACATTTACTTTCACCCTACAAATCTTTAAACAATTCCAATTTTGCCCTTTTGCTATTTAACTTGTTACATATTAATTTTTTACCCTCACTTTCAACATTTCCCATTTAGCATGAATTCACCCCCACTATATTCTTCTATGTATGTATTTCGGATTCATTCCTTCATATAAACCGTTTCTTAAATTTTTCCAAAACACGCTTCTTTGCTTTTCCGCCGGAAAGCTCTACACAGCCTTTCCGATAATATTTAATGGAAAACCTGGTATCAGAGTACAGTCGTGCACATTGTTTAATTTATTTTTATCTTCTTCTTATTTTAAGAAAATCTGTCAAAGATTAATAAGAGACAGTATTAAACTAAACAACAGTAAAATCACAGAACCGGAAGAAGTATAGAATGACAGGATTACAGTAAAAGAAAATCAAATTGAAACATTTTTTGCAAAGAAGGGTTCCAGTAATGCTTACCGTGTGTTGGAACGTTCTCCTGAACATGGTGGGGGTGAACGTTGCAAACGTTTTCAAGGAAAAAAGTTGGGTTAAAGAAGTGAAAGGGTTAGTTTTATTTAGGCTTAATTGCATGTTTGATCCCTTATGTTTATTTTAGTTTTTAAGTTGGTCCCTTATGTTTTAAAAGTTTCAAGTTGGTCCCTTGCGTTTTAAAAGTTTCAAGTTGGTCCAAAACGTTACTCCCGTTGGAATAAGTTAGTCCCTTCAGTCATATAACAGTTAAAGATTCAGGTTGACAATATGGGTGATGAAACTTAACTTATTTAGAAAATCAGTTTTAAAACATTATTTTAATTTTTTTGTTTTATTAAACTCAATATCATGTCGCGGAATGTACTAACTTATTCCAATATGAGTAACGTTTTGGACCAACTTGAAACTTTTAAAACGTAAGGGACCAACTTGAAACTTTCAAAACATAAGGGACCAAATTGAAAACTAAAATAAACATAAGGGATCAAA
>Ga0315914_1011354_pt1 | contig 10706 bp, 1 predicted proteins | sample MpolenodulesMG_FD_203920 | JGI IMG/M metagenome (GOLD analysis project Ga0315914, IMG submission 203920) | Medicago polymorpha root nodule microbial communities from Los Angeles, California, United States - elongated nodules | ecosystem: Host-associated > Plants > Roots > Nodule | place: USA... | reverse complement strand
ATGCATGTTTTATTGTAAAGGTTTTCATTGCAAAGTTTTAGCGGCAATTAAGATTCTTCGAATCCCCTCTATTTCTTTATTAAATTAATGCAAACAACTGTCAGTTATAGAATATGGATTCTGATTTAAGTGGTTAGTTCGGTAAGATCTAATATCTCTCCAGATGTCATGTCGCTACTCAATCACCCTAAAGGTCGTGCGTTCAATTTACTAAAGGGTCGTCAATCGTCTAGGACTTTATACGCGGTTACACAATTATATAAGGTGGGGACTTACACTCTCAAAGACAATTGAATTATAAGCATTGTAGATATTCCTAAATTGTCATCTAAAAAAACCACTTTACCTATGAATCTTAGAATTTTCCCAAATACCCTTACTTGTCACTAATTGATTAAATGGATAGGCCTAACACTTTCTTACTAAGGGGAAAAGATAAAGTTCATATGCAACGATACTGAATATAAGCATACGCTTATGTAACCTATTTATAAGTTCAGTCACACTCCCTAGGGTTATGAAAGCATTAAGCCCAATGCATACAAAAATTAAATAGATCTTAAAATGTAATTGAATAAAAGACTTGTATTAATAAAATCTGACAAACAAAATGTGTATAATTACTCATGGTAACTAAAGACAAGTTACAAAAGAAATAAAAGATGCTCTAAGAACAAAGTTCTGAATGAATAATTGTGAATGAGAACTTTTTTTTTTATAGACAAGCTTCCAACTGGTTTGAGTTGAAAAACTTGGATTTTTCCCTAAATCTGCAGAGATCTCTTTTTTTATGTTTTTTAACGGAACCGCACGCACCTCACGCGTGGGATAGTGCACCAAACTAAGACAGAGTCTTCAGCTGCTGATGTCATCTTCAAGTGCTAATATCCTTCAGAGTCTTATGAGAGAAAAACTTCTTTTGATCAGAGCGTTGACTTTAAGTCTGACATTTCTTCAGATCTTGTTCCAAGTTATTCAAGCTTCTCATTTGCTTCAGATGCTTTCATATGCGTTCAGAGTCTTGATATTTCAGAACCAAAACTTGACTTTGAGTGTCAAAATTTGATTCTATGGTTCTACATACTTGAACACACATTAGCATATCCAATTTTTTTTTTCATACTTTGTTATCATCAAAACTTCATAGGCATTGTTCAAAACCCATTTTGATTCAACACATGCAACTGTTTCTCTCTCTAAGCATATGTTGGTAAAAAATGTTAGGAATATGCTCCTTTAAACCAAAAATCTTCACCAATAAAGAAGCATTTACATGCATATGCATGTGATCCGGATGTTGAAAAATATGAAGGACTTCTAAAGAATACGTCTCTAAAATTTTTGCTGAATAGAGTTGTTGACGACCAACATCAAATCATGATAAACACCAAATAGCTCAACAAAGAGTGTATCCCTCGTCTCTCATTAGAAGAAAAGCCACCTATTCAATCCCCCTTATTGTGACAAAGTAAACTGTTAGCATCAATGTTATCGGAAGAGCAACACCCTTGTTGTGACGATATTCAACTTCTGGTACAAGTATTCATACCAGATCTTTTCTCTTTCTGAATGATCCTATAAAAATATTGGAAAATATTTTTTTTTTTACTTATAGTGATAAACAAAATCCATCACTAGAAATCAATAATTTTTTCCAAAATTTTATCCCCGAATATTTATAAAAGCAAAATTATTTATATGATTATTCATACCAAATATTTTGTTCTCCGAAAGAGATTAACATCTTGTTCCTCTCTAGCCCAACTCTTCTCGTTACTCTCATCACATGAGTTTTGAAACCTCACGATATGTTATGAATTTGTGCACTTAAACATGTTATGAAGCATGACATCTATGAAAGAAAGAGAAAACTCAAAACTCATTTGTATAGATAAAGGGAGACAAATAAAAAATTCAAAAAGGATCTTATATTTAAGCACATAGGTAGTATATGCCACTTAAAAAAAATGTGATTTAGTATATTCACTTTTCAGTGCTAATACATATATTTTTTTTTATTGGGTCATGCTAACCGGTGCCTCCGGGGCACTGGTTAAGCATACAAAAAAAGGAATTTATTACCATAAAATGAAACTTTGTTGACTTATTTATGGATTAATTACACAGTTTTCAATGCAATAATTACTATATAATTTCCCTTTTTAGTATCCTTAACCAGTGCCCCGGAGGCACCGGTTAGCATTTCCCTTTTTTATATCATATCATTTACTATTTATTACTCTCTTGTTTCAATTCTTTTATTTTTTTTCTCTTCCATATCACTCATAATATCTCTTTTCAATACAAAATTAACTACATTTATATGTGAAAATTAATTACACTTTTTAATATGTGTGAAGATGATAAAACGACATATAATAAAATATAGATGGAATCTCTTACAATACTAGCCCGCCCCAAATGCATGGAACAATCATCATGATAGCTTTAATTTGTTGCCTTTTTCTTCTCTTTCTATAAACCAAGTATCCTCGTCGCGCAACTTTATAGATTAGTTACTCGAACGGGGTAAGATCACAATAAGTGTCAAAGTTCTTCCTCAAGAGATTTAACTTTGCTTGGATTTGAACCCAAGACCTTTGTTTATTTAAGTAGAAATAGATTCATTACCTTCTCATCCAAGCAATGACGGATCCAGAAACGTTGACTTACGAGGGCAAGATTTTATATGATAAATATTTATAGAAAACTTTTAGCAATGCAAAAGTGATATAATAATAACATCATTATGATTTAGCAACATGCTCAAGATTATAAACACTATACTATTATATATTAGAAAAATTAAAGACTCGTCAATATCTATGAATTAAAATTGTTCTTTACGTGTCTTTATATTTAAAAAATATGGTATAAATTATTCAAAATTTCATCTCAAATGCATTTACACATTTGATTTTATAAAATTCAAAACTCTTTTTTATGGTATAAATTTCTATTTAATGGAGGCAATATATTATTTTAAGAAGAGACAATCATTAAAATATAAAAAATTTAACAAATATAACCGGAAGAGTAGTGGGGGGCAGTTTCCCCAGACTACTCTACCTAGATCCGTGGCTGCATCCAAGTGATCTTGTATAGGTCTGTTATTTAATCTATGACAAAACCATGCACATAATTAAAAACTTTGATATATAATATTATTAATTTTTAAAGAATGAATGTTTTTTTTTCAAATTTATCTTTAAAAGAAAGAATTAATTTATATTTATGTATTTATTTCTTGTTATAAAAAAATGTATTATATAATTAAGGATTTGTTAATGCAGTTGAAAATTTATAAGAAAAAAGAAAATCTCGAGTCATTTATTTAAGTATGGAGCTGATACTTTTCAAAAAAAGAAGTATGGAGGATCCCACCCTTAAAAAAAACAGATGTATGGAGTAGTATATATACTGAGAATACTTAATGATAAAGCAGTTTAATGTGGGAGCATGGTAAAATGCGTAATTATAACATCTAAAAGTAACACCGATTGAGCTATTATTATTATGGTTGCTTGCAAGTAGACAGGGGGGTATACATGGTCAAAAGGTAACATGGAAATGCAATCTTCATATTTTGACCTAAATATTCCTCCTGTAGTTTTTTGGCACCTGAAGGAGACCGAACAATGTGGATGATCCATGCGAATGATTCACTCCACTTTATGTTTTTCCATCTTTAAGATTAATAATAACCAGCTAGGTTGTGTTTTTACTACAATAATAAAGATGACACTTGCTAGTGATGATACCAAAATGTCAAACTCTCGGATCCTCAAAATCTCTTTTATGGAATTTAATTGATTCTTTTGACTTGTTGACTTGATATTTTTTGTTCTTTGTGATTCTCATTAGGATGAAAGCATTAGTAATATGGAGTTCAACTTAAGTCGAGTAACAAAATGAGGCCAATAATTATTTTAATTGATTGTAGTAGGATACATCTGTTAACTCTCCGGTTTTTAAGGGAGGGGTCATAATAATCTAGAGATCGGTCAAGTATGTAAAGTTGATCAAGAAATGTTTTCAATATGATATGCCTTTTAATGTATATTACGTAGAGCTCATAGTTAGTTAATTACTATTCCATTCGTTCCTAAATACATGTCGTAATTTTACAATGTACACTATTCTCATAAAGTACTTCGACCATATTTTTTTTAGCTAATATATAAAGATAAATGTTAACATGTAAGATTTTGATTTGTCTCAATGAATAATTTAAAAATGTCAAAAAAAATCAAATATTTATTATGGATAATTAAATATATTAATGAGCAAAATTGTGTATTAGCATGTATGCAGTGGTTGACTAACTGCAACATGTATATTTAGAAATAGATGGAGTATATATTAATCCTTTGGTTCTTAGGAGAATAGGATCCTAGTAAATGTCAACGCAAAATGTTATCACAAAATTCAATAATTAGCTTATAAAGCATAATTAAACATTATAAACAAAAGAGATATGATAACAATTAGACTTGTAAAAAAAAAAAAAAAAACAATTAGCCTTATGACACTTGCTCATGAAGCTACAAATAGGACTTTTCAATTGGAAACGATGATCTTTAAACTTCATTGATTTCACCACTTTCAAACATACTATTTGCTATACTTGTTTCTTTACCAATGTTCTAAGGGCATTTTTTTACATTTTCTTAAACAAAATTGTCATAATAAAACATATTAATATTAGCTTTAGATTTTTTTTTGACAAGAATATTAGCTTTAGATTATTTAACTCGTGGAACATTTACTACATATATAGGGTTGGTTTGTGTTAAAAATTTGGAAAGTATTTTAACATATGGTGATTCATAGTGTTCTGTAAATGAGGAATAACAACATTTTTAATGATATCGGTTTTTATAAAGAAAAATCTAAGATTTACATTAGATAAAATAAGTTTTGAAGTTATTGTACAAAGAGTGAAGCTTTTCCTTTTTTTTTTTTTTAAGAAGATGAAGGTGTTTCCTTTATAAGTCGATTTCGCAAAGATGAGTTTTGCAAAAATGAATTAAGCATTTAATATGATATTAGATTTTATCGGTCCGGGCCACCCACCATTTCTATCACACACCAAATTCAATAAAATAGGATGTGAGGGGGTGTAATGTGAAAACCCAAGGTCCATATAAGATAAAGATAGTCTTAAATGAGTTTATAAAATGTAATATGACTTAATCTCAATGTTATTTGGTTGTATCCTATATCCAGTTTAAATTTCTCTAATTGGTATGTGATAATGTCTGAAAATTGCTTTTCTGACATCAAAAGGTTTATATTGACACATGGAAATGACCAAATTATCTCCATCGGTAGTTAATTGCATCGGTCATATCCGGCAGCAGTTAACTGCCGCTGGCTCAGAGGCAGTTAACAGTCTCTGGCTTTGCTGCACTTAAGAGCAGTTCCAACTGGGATTTTACGCGTTTCGGTTGAAAAATAAAAATAAATCGAAACTTATTCAGAATTCTACGAATTTTTACGGACACCTCTATAAAATACATATAGATGATGTGAAAAGTTTCGCAACATTTTGAATAAGTCTCGTTTTTTTATTTTATTTTTTCGACCGAAACGCGCAAAATTGCAATTGAAAAAATAAAAAAATCGACACTTATTGGAAATGTTAAGAAAATTTGCACGTCATCTATTTATATTTTTATAGAGGTGTCTATAAAGTTTCGTAGTATTTCGACTAAGTCTCAATTTATTTTGATTTTTCGACCGAACCATGTAAAATCGCAACTCTTTTTTCAAGTGCGAGTCCGAAAAAGTGTCCTAGACGTTGAACTTTTTCACGATTTTTTGCACTCATGTTTAGAACAAAAAATTTGAATTTTTCGACAAGGGACGGATTAAATATGAATTTTTAACGCGCCTAAAGTACTTATAAGACACGAAAACATCAAAATATCAACCTAAAAATTGAATTTTGAGCTGTTTTTTTGCAAACACCTCTATAAAAATACTTATAGAGGATCTGAAAATTTTCGTAGTATTTCGACTAATCCTCAATTTTTTTTAAATTTTTTTACTGAAACGCGTAAAATTGCAATATTTTTCCAACTGCGCATCCGGAAAAGTTATATAGAGGTTGAATTTTTTTCATTATTTTTTGCACACATATTAAGAACATAAAAAAAATGTTTTCCACAAAAAATTAGAATTTTTTGACAACGGATGGATTAAATATGAATTTTTAATGCACCAATAACTCAAGAAACCAAAACATCAAAACGTCGACCTAGAAATTGAATTTTGAGCTTGTTTTTTTTGCAGACAACTCTAAAAAAATATATAGAGAGGGTCTGTAAAGTTTCGTAGAATTCTGAATAAGTTTCGATTTCTTTTGATTTTTTCGATCGAAACGTGTAAATCACAACTGGAATTGCACTAAGTGCAGCAAAGTCAGAGGCAGTTAACTGCTTCTGGAGCCAGCGGCAGTTCACCACTGCCGGATATGCCAGCGGCAGTTAACTACCGCTGGGGATAATTTCGTCATTTCCATGTGTCAGTATGAACCTTTTGATGTCAGAAAAGCAATTTTCTAATGTCCTATCAAGTGTATTGCTTTTGTGTGTCTTGAATCTTTGTTGTTTGTGTATAAAGATTGGGATATCCCTTGTACTTTTATAACTACATTTTTCTTATTAAAAAGAGAGAAAAAAACTATATCACTTAGAAAACAATTGGAATATATCACTCTCCCACACACACATGTAGTCATTATTACTATGAATGTACTTCAACTTTAAAACCAAATTAACCAAAAAGAAGTCAATTATTATCCAAAAATCAATTAACATGGAAGTGGAGCATGCGTGGACAGGGAGCATCTATCTATATAACCAACAAGGAACAACCATTAACATTGCTAGATATATTAGTGGATTAATATATCTCATCTTTGGATTGAGGTAATGTGATATATAGGACCCATATATACAATTTAATTGGTTACTCTTTACCAAATTCTTCAGCCATTATTCAATTAAATTGATCATCAAACTATGGTTGAAACTCACGGGGAGCAGAAAGCATAAAGATGTTAGTTGTTGGAATTTATCGATACATAAAAGAGAAATTGGGACCGAAAAAGGGCATCATAATATAATTCAATAAGACTAAATATTCAAAAACCATTTGAAGGATGTGACATTTGTCTACGTTATCATTCATTCCTAGCAACCACTATATAATAGATGTTAACATTATATTGGCTTAGGAAGGTATAAAATCCCATCTTATGAGTTTGATATATATGCTAACTGTCGACAAGATTTTTTGTGGGTGGTTCCCCTCTTGCATTTGGTGCAACTAGATTTCACATGTGTGGTTCCATTAATGTGAGACAAATTAAAGAAGCATTAACACTTAATAGTATCTCTAATTAACACAACGGCAAGAGCATTACATCCACATAAACAAAAGCAGTGATATTATCCGAAATTTTGTGTTTTAAGCTAAGTCCATAATACACACACACACAAAGGTGTACATATACAAAAGATTTAATATCATTCAAATTATTAGCAGCATTGCTTTATACAAGCGGATCAATCTAATATATGTGTTTAACACCACCTATTCTTGCTTTAAACCATGATGACTAAGATAGAACTTTAATATGTGGTCCAAAACCCTAATCAATTAATAAAATACCACTAATGACACTCTTGTCCAGTATTCCACAAATTCTTAATTTGAACTATTTATAATGTAACAATTTTACAAACGAGAAGTTCAGTTTATTTATAGAATTCTTAATAATAAAAAGAAAAGATTTCCCTAAGAAAAAGAAAATAGAAAGAAAAGATTTAAAGACTATTGTAGATAGCCCACAAGTCATGGTAAAATTGCCGGACCTGACCACTCCATTTGTGTGTATGAGTTTCAATGGTTATTTATCATTTTGTCTAGATTTAAATATGTTTTTGGTCCCTATAAATATATCAACTTTTCGTTTTAGTTCCTCCAAAAAATTTCTTCAACTTTTAGTCCTCCAAAAGTTTTTCATTTTCACTTTTGATTTTTCATTTAAAAGTAAACTCATATGCAGAATTCATATTTTTGAATAAAGTTTTGCAAAAAAATTTATAATATTATAAGGATCTCTCCCAAAAATTTTTATAATTTTGGAACAAAATATGAATTAAATATGAAAATTTATATTTTTGGAGGTAAAAAATATATCAATTTTTTAACTAATATATGTGATTTTTGCAATATTCTACACATTCCTGCATAATTTCATTAAAAAATACAAAAATTAACTAAAAAATAAGGATCAAAAGTAGTGATTGAAAATTTTATAGGGACTAAAAGTTGAAGGAAAAGTTTAGAGGGACTAAAACGAAAAGTTTGTATATTTATAGAGACCAAAAACATATTGTAGACATATAATGTAAATATGTTCAATTAGTTTTTTCTTTGACACGTAAATATATCCAATTAATTATGTAAATGTTCAGGCATCTCCTGTCTTTTATTTTAGTGCTTTGATAAAATAAAAAAAAATTACATTTAGTTTACAAAATTATATAGCTTAGTGATTTCATGTAGAAATCCGATTGGATAACTGTATATTTAAAAATAGAATATGATGGAATGGATTAGAGTGAAATTCCAGAATAAAAATGACCAGAGTCAAATTGGACCGAATAATTTTACGAATTGTCATTTCCATTTTTTATTGGTCTTTAGTTGTGCTTTAGAAGTACATTATGTATTTAATGAGCTCAAACTAAGAAAGAATCGTATCGAAGAAACTGAATTCTGACAGAAATAATTTTGAACCAAATTTTACTTATTCGACAAGATCCCCCTTCACGTGATACTGGAGAGTTTAGACTAAAAAGAGTACACTATATATTAGAAAAAATTCCAGTCACACATTAGAAAAAGAAAAACCCAATTAAAAAGAGTATCATCGATCACAGAACAAATTAGTTTTGTAAAAATGAAACATTGATTAAAAAAAAAACACAAATCATCAACACTCTTATAAAAAAAAGCCCTACTATGTTGAGCATGCTCTAGCTGGCACATCTTGTGTTGTGCTTCTGCTTGATTGTTAGCGCTAATGCATTTTGGCTGGTTAAAAAAATTCATATATATATATATATATATATATATCACAACTCAATCTGGTCATATATATGTACCGAATTTGTTTGAGCTTGTTTTTTGTTTTATAAAATTGTAGAGAGGATCTAAGTGATGTTATGTTAGGCATATATCATGCAGACAGAAGAGACTGTTATTTGAACGTGTTTAGGTGGTTGTTAGGTAAGTTAGAATGTAAATAGCAATCTAGATACTTATTATGATGTGAACTATACACTATAAAGGAATCTATTATAGATCCTAATTGTAGCTAGCACGAGAAGTAAAAGAACTAAAAAGAACACGATCACAAGGAAAATTTGTTAAGAAAGGGAAAGAAATTGGCGAAATGTTTGACAAGATGACTAGTACTTTTTGGGTGGCAACGGTGTAACATTGAATTTGAATCATAATGCATATATCTAAGTGTTAAAGTCATAAAAGGGTGAGTTAATAGTCCTAAAGATCCTTCTAATTCGGTGGTCATATAGTTTGAAAGTACATTTGCACGCCTAATTTCATGTGACTCAAATTTCAATATACTTACAAGGCTAGGGTAGCCATGCATGAGTTGTTGCTAGCTCCACTCACACCGTCCACGTTCTATATTGGGTTCACTAGTGTAAAACCACTTTTAATATGTCGCAAGGAATGTGTGCATGTAGGATCAACATGGAACACATAAGGACAAGGATGGGCTACAATAACTTTTCTAGTTTCACACAATTTTAAATCTCAACCTCAAACTTAAGATTGGATGGCTTAGACTATACATTCTTTTTACAATAACAAAGAGTGTATTCTGTTAAACGTTAATCATGATTGTGGTGTGAAACAATCCACTTTATAAATTGGTGTGAAACAATCCACTTTTTGTTTAACTGAAATAAGTTAGGGTTTTCTTATTGTAGTTTCTCTTGATGTTTTTCAAGGGTTCAAATATTTGTTTGATTTGCACTTTTTTTTCTTCACTAAGATTTTATTTCATTGGATGGATGTTTCTAAAAAAAATTAAACCAATCCTTGGGTGTGCCACCCCATTTCAAACCCGTGTTTCAACGGATTAAATTGGACGAAATAATTTAAAGGGTTGAGTTTAAAACCTCAATTTAATCCATCTAAAATAGAGGCTTAAACAGGTCGGTCTGACGGACTCGACTCGTTTTGCCACTCCTATGTAAAACTTACATGACAACCAATTATGAGTTGATTAGCCCAAAATAATTTTTTAAGTCTCAATTGAAAAATGAGATAAGGATATTTTAAAGGGTAATAATAATTGTTTAATAAACTATTACATTGTGTGTAATTTTAAAAGCGTAATTATTATAGGTGATGTAAATTTTGTCGTGAGTATTGAGCACTTCAATCACATGTAATTTTTGTGTAGTACGTAGTTCATTGCTTAATATTTTAAATTGCTTTTTGGTTAAACATAAACGACAAAAAATTATGTAAGAGCATAAACTTAGAGAGATAGATAATAAATAAAAAGTAAGAAAAAAATTTGAGACCTAACTCGTTGCCAAGTGTATGGTTCCTTTTTTTTTTTTGACGCAAGTGTATGGTACCTTGCTACCACG
>Ga0315914_1011353_pt1 | contig 10706 bp, 7 predicted proteins | sample MpolenodulesMG_FD_203920 | JGI IMG/M metagenome (GOLD analysis project Ga0315914, IMG submission 203920) | Medicago polymorpha root nodule microbial communities from Los Angeles, California, United States - elongated nodules | ecosystem: Host-associated > Plants > Roots > Nodule | place: USA... | reverse complement strand
CAATTATATTGGTTCCTCCTACAATTCAGGAGTAGTCCAATCCAGATTATCACTATAATCACAACTAATTACAAATGCTCAAGCACACAAGCAATATACTTTTCAAATGCTCAATCACAACTGAAAGAGACTTTTAAGAGTTTACAAATAAAATATTTGTTCTTACACTTGATATACAATCAGAGGTGTAAACAATTAAAAATAGAACATACTCTATGAACTTTGCAGAATCTTACTGTTGTTCTTCAAGTTTTCAACTACTTATATAGGCAGGGATTTGAGAGACATTTGAAGAGGTGCCAATGCATTAAGAGTCGCTGATAAGCTTCAAATCTAGGATGTTGGTTCATTGCCTGATATGGATAATGTTGTTGATTAGACATTTGAAATTCCTATGTTGCAACTAAAATTGTCTGTTCATTCTTTTTGTCCTTGAAGTCCTTTGGCTGTTTCTACACATGGCCAAAAGAGGATAAATTGTACTACCGGAGTCTTGATAGAGACAACTACAGAAGAAGACAAATCTAATGTGGTTTTTGGGTCCCTCGTAGTCTTTGTTTCTTTAGGTATCCTTCAGAGTTTGATGAAGATCTCCAGCTTCTGAATGACTTTCATTCTTCTGATCTAAGGTGTTGACTTCTGGTTGATCTTTATTCAGATCTTCTACCAAGTCTTCTAGCTTCTCTTGTGAGCTTTTATACACTGCTCATATCTTGTTAAATTTTAATCTATAGTCCTGCATATTTGAACATATATTAGTATATTCAATTGTTCTTTAATACTTTGTTATCGTCAAAATTTCAAAGGAATTGTACAAAAACCAATTTTGTTCCAACAACATGTTCTATAACTATATGTTCTTCTTCTTTGCAACCACTTAATCCATCTTATCTCTTAATAGTATTTTATCCATTGTGTGCTTGTTGGCTCTAAATCTTACTTCCATGAAAATTAATTTCTATATATATTTACAATTGTAAATCTAAAACCTTAATGATCATACCATCTCCACCTGAGTGTCACCAGATTAAATGGGTCATTAGTTATTCATTCCCTTCTTGATATTGTTGTCAATTGGACATTACTTATAAGTTGGATGATTATTTAAGCTGTTGTTTTCAACTGATTGAAAGTTACAAAATTAAATTCATGAATATTCACTAATTTAGATACACAATCATAGAAACTGGATGACTACAAATCCTAACATCCTTCAAGAAAACCAACCTCTTTGTTCTGCTGAGGCATGTTGAGCATACTGTTGTGGTGGTGGGTAACCTTGTTGAGGGTATCCTTGTGGAGGGTACCCTTGTTGAGGGTACCCTAGTGGAGGATAAGCATCTTTTGGTGGATACCCTTGTGGGGGAGGAACACCAACAGGAGGTTGTTGATGATGATCGTAGTAGCTTTTCTTATGAAAAGTAAGTGATTCTCGTATGAAAGAAAGAAAGAAAGAAAGTGACTTTGTGTTGTAGAGAGGAGTAGGGTTTCTATAGAAAGAGAATAATATGTTAAGGGAAGTTTCTTGATACCTTCATAATTACGGTAGAGATAAAAATATGAGTAACGATTTTTTTCCTTCAAAAAAAAATGTGTAATGATTTTTGATAAATATATGGAAGAGATTCTTTCCTAAGAAAAAATAAATTATGGAAGAGATTCTAATATGTGAGGGATTCTACTAGCTGTGGATTATCATGCTGTTTCCCCACTACACCCGTCACTTTTTTTGTTCAAATCAAAACTTCCAGTAACTTTTTTCATTTCACTTTATTGTTTTGTTAAAGGAAGTTTTGATTCCTCTGTTTTGTCAATGATTTTGAGAAAAATTTTAATATGGAATATTTTTATAAGTGATTCATTGTATATTAGTATTTTTAATGTGTTTGGAACCGCATTAGGATGAGGCACAATATCGTTTTTTTTTTCAAATTTGAGAAATCGTAACTTCGCATTTTCATGTCTAAAGACCTAAATTGTAGTAACTAGTAACATTAAAAAAGTATCAAAACCAACTCAGCTTAAAAGATGTTTAAAACAATGACATATGTCATCTCTAAAGTTAGTAGATGTCTACTTTATATGAGATGTGAGGGGGGTTTATCTAGATGCCTAAATAATTAACTATATCAATCTACATTAATCAAATTTGTTTATTTTTTCAAAAAATGTTAGTTGCTTATTTTTGGCAATGATAGTAGTTGAATCTTTCACATTCTTATCTTTTCTACTCTTCTTGTCCCTCCTCTCAACAATCATATCAAGCCCACATTATCATATCACTCCATTGATTAATTAAATTAATTAATTTCAGATATACTTGATAGAGTTTAAATGAAAACGGAATATTGCACACATTAACATGGTAAGTAAGGGAAATTAATAAACAATGAATTAGCTAGTATATTCATTCAAATCATTGATGTTTTATAGGAGTACAAGGAGTACTCCCTTCATTGATAACATTATACTTGTAAAAACAAAAAAAAAAACTATATTACATATGATTATATATCATAAGAAGAAAGCCATATCATTTCCAAGCAACAAACACAATTCATGCATATATTTCATGTTAGGTTTTCCACACTTTTCTCCATCTCTTCTGCACCTTCTTTTTCAATTTTATTCACGTTATCTATAACTGGGAGAGAGAATACTTCACACGGAATTCCCAAAGGGTTCACAATAACAATGTTTGTCATTGGCTCTAGGGCATACTCCTCCTTTACACTTTTGTTGTAAATAGCATATAGTAACATTTGAAGTAGCCCCAATATGAAACCCAACACGTTTGGAATCTGCACATTAGACACAAAAAGTTATTTAAAAAAAATAATCAAGGGTCTAAAAGCAATAAAATAAAATATTATTTCAACAACTAGAAATGTTTAATTGAAAATATTTTATGTTACAAAAAATTATTTAATTCATGAATATTGACAAAATGTTTTAATGGTCGTTTCACGTGTCATACCGTAGGACTTTACAACAAATCACATGTCATTTTCTTAACTGTTTTGTTTTGTTTTGTTTCTCTAAAAGAATGACATGTTAGTACTTGTGTAATTCATGATTTCATTTGGATGTTATATGAAATTACTAATATTTTATTTATGAATATTATGAAAAAATTTACGTACACATTTCATGTATTCTTCGTGAGCTTTTCAATAACGTAATGTAGAAGATGTTTCCAACAATATTCAGAATATTTGCATAGGTGTTTTTAGAGAAAGACTTTTAAATTAGTTTACTCCATTGCCATACAAAATATGAAGAGCTTTAATTAGGGGGGCTAAAGCAAATATTAGGTCCAAATTAGTGTCACCAAAAAGAAACAATTAGAAAAACATTATTGAAAATAGTACATGTCACGACACTTTAACTCATAAATAATGACAAACATTTTTATCTCTTTTCTTTAAAAGAAAGATACGTCAACACTAGTGTAATTCGAGATTTTTTTGGTATATAGCATTACTATAGAAAATGTTTCCAACAATTAGAAAACTTGCATATATGTTCTTAGAGAAGGAATTTTATATAAATGTTTCCTCAAAATATCAAGAGCCTTAATTGGGAGGGGGGCTAAAGAAAAGGTTTATTGACTAATTTACCCTTGGACCAGCCCATTTTGATGTTAAAACATCACTCAATATAAAAGTTGGATTTATGTACTTACAGCAATGCATATATCCCTGAGTAAGAGACCATAAAAAAACCACACAATGGCACTTAGTGTGAGGAACAATGATAGGTTGAATGGCATAAACTCTACACTCTTGGTTCGAATAACCTTTGCCTACAAATCAAGAAATCTTGTAATAGTAAGATATATATGGGAATTATTGTTAAGAAAAAACAAAGAATTAAAGTAAAAACTTCAAAAAAATACTTAGCAATAATTATAATTTTCACTCACCATAATGGTTAAAGGTGATGCAAAAACACAAATTGCAAAAGATGTGCATATCCATCCAAGGACAAGCACACGGAGGGAACCATGCATAGCTAACTGGGTGGTAAGGCCAATCAACACAAAACATGCCACATTCATCATCATGAACAGTTTAATCGTCAAGATCTACAATTAAAAATCATGTTATAACAAAGGCAAATTCTATGGTACACTCACAAATTTGAGTGTACCCGTACACCAAATTATCAAATTAATATTAAAATGGGTTGTTTTTTTAAGAAAAATAATTGTTTTCAATCATTAACAATTACAATAATTAGATTTTATTTACCAAAAGTGTCGACGAAATAAAATTTACTTTTTTTAAATTTTTGTTACATATAACAAAGAATTTTGATTATTTTCTTATAAGAAAATATTAAAAATTTAATATGATTCTTATAAACAATGAAATGATGTTTTTTCTTATAAAATTATGTTTTATAAAATATAAATATTGATAAATAACTCTTTATTTCATAAAATGATTGTTAAATTATAAATTTTTGAAGCAGGAGTACCGGTACACCTCAATTTATGAGGTGTACCGTAGAAGTTCCCATATAACAAAACTAATGAGATTATATTTGTCATATCAAGTTGATTAGTACAAAAATAAAACTAAAAAGTAAGTATAATCGGTGATTAGGGTTTACCCTCGCATCTTTGGTGGCGTAGATTAGGTATGTGACAATATATATTGTTTCAATGACACACCCAATTGAATTAATGGTAATGAGTAAAACAGCATGTTTCTTGACTATACCATAATATAGCCATAACATGGAACTGAATAGAGCCACCAAGTAAGGCAACGATTGGAATCCTTCGGTCGATTTCTTTTTCCATATTCGGTAAAATGTTGGCCTAAAAATTAAGAAAATGAAAAACATATTCAGTTTTACAAGATTATATATGATAATTAAAAATTAGGTTTTGGTCTCAAAAAAATAAACTTAAAATTGGTTCAATATGCTTAATCAAAAGAAGAGTATTGATAAAGAAATTAACATATACTTACAAGGGCGCCAAGTACACCATGAAGGAAATGATGTTACCTAAGCATCAAAAGGAGGATAATATGTTAAGTTCTTGATTTGCTTCATAGATATTCAGAAATTAAAATAATGTGATGATTCAATAGAAGTATGATATATTGGAATTTTCCCCCTCTAAATTGATTGAATAATAAGTAAAAAAAAATCAAAAAATCAAGGATGATATTTCATCATACATCCTTGATTACTCACACTAAAAAAATTGCATGAGAACTAAGTGGAGGAGGATAACCCTTCGTTTTTTTTTTCTTCTTCAAATGGCTAAATAAATACCTAGTATCCCAAAAGTTAAAGTCAAATGCTTGTGAAGATGAGGATCCATGTCTTCTCTTGGTGTTCTTCTTTAGGTTTTGAGAAAAATAGCTAAAGATTTAGGGATTGTTATAGGAAATTTAAGAAACCTCAAGGGTTGAGGTTTCTTCCTATTCAACCCCTAAATCAGTGCACGTAAATAATGAAGATGTTGAAGGGCTTGAACAACCCATGCCTTATATATATACACAAAGATGTTGAAGGGCTTGAAAAGCAAGCAAAAGATGCAAAAACCTATTTTAAAATAAAAAAGAAATGTGATACATGCATATATAACAAAGTCATGCTTGTTTCATGAGTGATTGATTTATTTAATAAGTAGCGTGCCCCAAAATTATTTAGTTTTCCATGCTATGTTCACGTGCTACTTGATAACATATTTCTTGAAAAATAACTATGTATATGATGTTGTTATTGTAACTAAATCAATTAATGTTATTGCACTTGGCTATTCGACACGACACGAAAACTAAAATTGAAACCGATCTCAACCCTTGAAAATATGCCACATCATTGATATGTAATAAGTTGGTTATATTACTTTTGGTTTCCTTTGTGTAATTGGTATCATTCTACAATGATTAGAATTTTGCAAGAAAACACACTCAATATAAAGAAAAGAGGAAAAGGACGAAAATGGAGATAGCTTCTACGGTTTGATGATTATTTTACGTTTTTATTATAAGATTTTGGAAAATGTATTTTTCTAAGTTAGTGAGATTGGGTAAGGTGTTCTTAGGTAGGGTAGTGATGGATTCTCGTGACTTTTGGATTTTCACACAACACGCTTCGCCGCGTCACGAACCACTATTAGTTTCATTTTTGCTTGATTTGCTAGGTTAACTAGCTGCTTTTGAGGCATATAGGTTTTTTTTTGTACCAAAAGCATGATCTCTATACATTTTGTAGGTACGTTAGTTCATAGGTACAAAGCCGAGTTGGACCGACTTAGTTAATCAGTAATAAGTAGAACTGTGTACTAACTCGTTTGAGACTAGCTTCTCAAGTCGAAAAGAGTGTAAAATGTTAGCCTTAAAATTTTATTTTTTTTATTTTTTTTTTAGAATTTTTACTTTAAAAATTGAGGGCCAGCCCGCAATACGCATGAACCAAAATAAGCTCTTAAAAATTAAAAAAAAACTCTAAAAAAATCAATGATTAAAGCCTGATGTTCGTTCAAGCCGATCTTACAAAATCGACTACACATTTTAAGACATGAAGCAAACTTTAATGTGAGCCCTATTATGCAAGAGAAATAAAATATAAATCATGAATTAACAAAATTGAGAAAAACTAATATATATATTTTTTAACATTTACACCTCCGTGCCACGCTTTCTTTTCCAGCTTAATTAGTTGTTTTTGAGGCAAATGAGGTTTTTTCGTGTACCAAAAGTTTGATCTCTATACGTTTTGTAGGTACATTGGTTCATTGTAGTATGAAGCCTAGACTCAAACCTGCTTATTTAATCGGTAGAACTGTCAAAATGCACTAGCCTATATGGGACTGACATGTCAAATCAAAAAATGTAAGGAGTTAGCCTTCAAATTTAATTTTTTTTTCAAAATTTTTACATAAAATAATGAAGAGTTAGCCCGCAATGCACATAAACCAAAATAAACTCTAAAAAAACGACGATTGAAGCCCGATGCCGGAATCCATACATACTTATCAAATAATTTTCATCAATTAACTATACTTAAATTTATCTAACCAAAATAATATATTTTTCTATCAAAATTGAACATTGTATTTCATTTAAGAAACTGAGAAGATCTCAACTCCCAATTGTGAGCTATGAGTAGTTACAATAATTTTAAAGGTATTAAAAAACACAAAATCCTGGGCTCTAACCAAGTATGGTACAAGAAAAATTAGTTTTAGAGACCTTGAGAGAAACTTTGACCAATTTCTTATTGGTTAGTGTATTCATTGTCACTGAAAGGTGAGGTGACAATTCTAATGAATGTCGGTAAAGATCTATTTAAAATATTGTCTCAAGGTTGTTCCAGTGGGTATATGACTTGAAATTAAAGAGTGTGCTGCTCATTGTGTTTCTGGTTCATATTCTTCATATGTTAATAATTCGCATGTTAAGCGTATTCGTATACGACTTTGCTCTGACTTCAATTATCCTCCCTCCAGTGGATGATTGGATTAGTCCTTGAATTAGATCTCTACACTGTATATAAAGTTTCTTTAATAAACATTCTACTAAAAATAAATAGTTTTATTAGCAATAATAATAGGCAACTAAATGAATAGATGCATGTTTTCATGTCGCTCTTTCGTTCTTTTGTTGACAATTGAGTATTGCTGAAAAATAAATGAAAAATCCCTAAAAAAAAGGTTCCTCTTCTCTATTCTTCTGTAGTCAAAATAGGAAAAACTTCATTTGCTCTTATTTTTCTCTCCTCATATTGTATTTGGCAAATAGGACACCTTTTAAGAAACTAAATATAAAATAAGATATTGAAAATTGTATATTCAATTTTTTAAAATTTTAAAAATATTTTTTTAACACAACTTTTATTCCCTCAAAAAACACAACTTTTATTTTTATTTTAAATTTCTTAACAAATGTCATAAGAACCTGTAATTTTTTTTTGTCTTTTATCACACCTCAATCAAACTAGATATTAAATTCTATTGTTGAAGAAAGTTGTCTTAAAACTAGACATTAAATTGTGTAACCTAAGAATAATCAATCAACACTCATAATTATGGAGGAAAAAGTGCCAATGACATTGATGATTTAAGGTAGACCTGATATGTTCATATCATTAGCCCACACCCCACACTCCAGCATTAACTTGAAAATAGACATGGCAACAAAATCTGTCCCCATTCAGATCTGGCCGTCCCGCCTCAAATTTAACGGGGAAAAGCCAATTTAATTGGATGTGGATACGGGTGTGGGAAAAATTTAGGTTTTTGGTACGGGGGCGGATGATGCTTATACCTACCCCGCACCCACCCCCCGCCCTGCACCCGCTTTTTGAAATTTACTTTATTAAATTTTATAATTTTATTTTCATAAGCATAAACCAATTTTAATATATTATTACTCTTTAGAAACATGTTTATTATAATTATTTTGCTCTTTTGAAATTTTTTTTATTAGATAATTAATTATTAATAAAAGTTTTTCTTTTGTTGCTATGAAAAAAAATAAAAAAATATGCATTTTTTTTAAATATTTTATAAAAAAAAAGAGTTTTTGCGGATGGGGGTGAGGACGGGGCCGGAAGACCCGTCCCCATTGTGAGCAGGGTTGGGTGTTCAATTTGTACCCCCAATTGGGAACGGGCGCGGCTGCATGGAAGCGGAGGAGGGGACAACCCGCCCCGTTGCCATGCCTACTTGAAAACCTGTGAGACCAAAAGTGACATGGTTACCTATATGATTAAACCAAAATCGCAATGAAATATTTTATGCAAACAAAATAAATATTTACTTTGTTGCAACTTTTGATATCCTAAACAGAACATCTAACTAAGTGTGTTAATATTCTTTAAAAAAAACTAAGTGTGTTAATATTTTTATGAGGTGTGTTATATGTAGAACCGAAATCCGGTGCGAGTAAGAAATGATTTATCCACATAATCCTTTTTGTAAAATATTTGAGCTTGAAGTATGGACAAAGCATAAACACACTTATAAAAATGTTATAGCACAAATCGTTGACCAATTGCCCAAAATTATTTTGACCAAACTGCAATTTCATTCTCCTATTTTTAATTGGGTATGTTTTGGTAGTCTATTTTAATTTTTTTTTTACCAAATTATGATTTTGATCGTCCAACTTAATGTTGTAATACAAGACTTGACACGAGGGAAAAGGGCCTAATTGTTGTGGGTCTTTAAAAATAGGGTGTTAAATTGAGTGGTGACCAATGATACAAGATTAGTTGGAAATTAGACAGGGAGTTGGAAGTGAATAATTTATTGTCACATCGTCAAATTAGATGGTCAAACTTATAGATTAAAGGTTTAAATGCACTTTTTTTGCCTTATGTTTCAAAACTTTGCGATTTTGACCCATAATAAAATAAAATAAAATTGTGTCCTCTACATTTAGGGAAATATGCTCTTGTGACCCTCAAAGTTTAGGAAAATATGCTCTTTTGATCCTCTATCTTTAGGGAGATAAGATATGTTGCCCATTTATTTTTACAAAAAGTTGCGATTTTGACCCCTGTTTTTGAACACGTCTTCTTAGCAGCTTTGTAATTTTGTAAAATTAAATGGTAAAATTGTTATTTTTTGTTAGAAGTCCAAAATTACAACTTTTTAAAAGTTAAGGGTCACAAATGCATTTAAGCCTAAATTAAAAATAGTGAAAAGGAGACCAAAATTGCTCAATTAAAAATACGAGGTTAATATTGCAGTTTTTTCACAATAGGGGAACAAATCGTTTAAAATTGTTCTTTTAATATTATTTGTTGTAGTTATGTTTTAAGTTTATAAATTCCACTCAAGTACTGTAAGAAAAATGTGCTGACATAATTCCTGAATTGTACACTGAATGGAAAATCTGGGGACGTATTTTAAAAAGACTTGCCCTAATTTTTGCTTTTCTTATTATATGACTAATACCAGTGTTGATTGATAACTTTATGTAAAAGTAGCGTACTATCAAAAAGTTGTGAAAATATGATATGGTTTTGTCTTTAAATTTTTTGATGAATATGTATAAGAAAATGAAGGAAGGAAAAATGTCAATAGGGTTAATAAAATTCCCTTAACATGCATATGGTCCCAATTTTCTCAAAAATAAAATACATATGGTCCCAATGGAATTAAATTCTGAACTAGCAAATTCAACCTTAGGGAGAAAGAATATTAAGAAAAGACACGCGAGCATTAATAAGGTGCATAAAAAAACAATCCAATCCATTGTCAAGCCCTTCAATGACTACCACAATTGCTTCAATTTCTCTATGTTCACATTGAATTGAATCTGCTCAATAACCATTAATCTACAAAGTGCTAACTCCACTTTTTTAAATTCATTAATACTTTCCTCTTGATTGTTGCAAATTGCAATCAAGCATGTACACTTTTCCTCATTAGTACTCTTTCATGGAACAACGTATAAAGATTGAATGAAACCAACACTTAAAATTATGTTCAATTGAAGAAGATGAAATTGGGATTCTAGGGTTTCCATGGTTTTTGAGAGAGAGAGATATGAATAAAAGACTTGTGTAATTTTATTGAATGAATTGAACTACTTATTTACAAGAGTGATGGAGTATATATACATCAAGTGATGTAACAAAATTGAAACAAACTCCTAACAAACTTATTACTTCACATGCAAGTAACTTGAGTTAGTTACTTCAAGTGCAAGTTTCTAAACAAACTACTA
>Ga0315914_1011352_pt1 | contig 10706 bp, 9 predicted proteins | sample MpolenodulesMG_FD_203920 | JGI IMG/M metagenome (GOLD analysis project Ga0315914, IMG submission 203920) | Medicago polymorpha root nodule microbial communities from Los Angeles, California, United States - elongated nodules | ecosystem: Host-associated > Plants > Roots > Nodule | place: USA... | reverse complement strand
AAATGATATTTGTACAACCATTTTATAACTTTTTCTCTCATACTCACGTTACACTCTTATTCTCTCTCTTCCTTTTTTTCTCTCCATTGATTTTGACCAATGAAAAGAGGGAAAAATAAAGTTGTCACATAAGTTGTCCCACATGGTTGTTCAAATATCACTACTCGTATATACATTGTTAGTTCCTAAACTATTTCAAGATTTTCAATTACATCCCTAAACACAAAAAGATTAATTAGGTCCTGAATTATATGTAATTAAGATTTTCTATTACATATTTTTGACTAAGAGTTGTCTAATGGAAAGTAACTGAAGGACCTAAATAAAAAGGTATAATAGTGATTTGTCTGAAAACAGAGTTTATGGATGAATCAGTTGCGATACTCATGCGAAGGGGAGCTGAAACCGTCAAGAAGATGTTCCGATGACAATTACTGTTACCGATGAGCTTTTTGGTGATGGTTAAGGCGAGAGACGGCAGTACCTGCAAAACAGACACACACTTCCACGCTTACGTTAGTATTTGCTCAAGAGAAAAAAAAATGTTCAAAGTTTAGTAATAAGTTTGCATAGAAGGATTATGTACCTGGCGTGGAACAGGTGCCACACTTATATAGACATTGGAGACCGGTAATGACCGTTGAATGATAAGATGATAGGTGAGGTCGTCATGAGACCCCGTTCCGTGCTCTAATGAGCCCATATTATGTTGTTCGAGTGCCTTCAAGAGGCGTTGTGTCTGTCTGCAGATCTAGAATAAGTGGGTCGTCGTGGGGCCTTTGCTGGGTCACTATTGGACCGTTAAATCTTGAGGTTGGGTCCGGAATAAATAGATTAGATATTTGATTACATTTTTTTTAGTTTAGAAACCTATTTAAAAATTCTCAAATAGTTTAGAGACCTACAAAATAATTGAAATATTCTTTTATTTATGAGCTTATTATAATTTTTAGTAGCTTATAGTGTTTATTTTAAACTTATTACATTTTAAAAAATTCTCAAATATTGTAGGACCTACCAAATGAATTTCACTTACAACTGACAAATTTATGAAATGTCTCGTACTTGGTTATAAAATCTTATCTCAACGACTCTTTGAAAAGTTCTTTAAATCTATACATAGAAAATGACTTTTATTTTCTTTCTTATGATACGATCTTTTAAAAATACCGTTTGATCTAACATGTTATTTTCAGGAGAAAAAAAAGAGTAGAAAATTGATCCTAATATATAAGGGTTCGGTCTAGGCTAGACTCCTATAATGTAGGAAATCAATGTTTTCATAAGAAATCAAACTAACACACCAAAATCAGTCAATAATATCAAAATCGGATGAATCGGGCTAGACCGGCTTACTAATAGGATGCCGTAATACATTACAAAATTTTGCTTTAGCCAATGATCTAATCAGAGGAATAATTGGAACTATTATATCAAGTTTTTTGCTAAAAATTTCTATTAAGAATGTATTTTGCAGCATTTGACTCCGCACCACTGAACGATTTACCCACACATTTAAAAAATAGCCTAAAAGCTTAAATGAATGTTCAGATAAAATTTTATATTGATTGTTCTTGGTTAAGACCAAACATAAAAAAAACCTTGCCATAAATGAATAAAATAATGTTTCCATTTATTCATCAAAAAAGGCGAATTCTTTGAAGCCAGAAGAATTGAATCTGAGACTTTGAGAGAAGTACACTCTTCCAGATCCATTGTCAACATCACCGAACCAATTCAAAAGGATTTGTAGCGAATCAATGTTAAATTCTCAAACTAATAGATAAACTTATTTTTAGTTACAAGATATATCTCAAATAATATTAATTTGATGAAATTAACCTATGACAAACTCAAAAAAATATTGTCTGATCAATCAAAGCAAAATATAGTTGTTTTTCACACTTCAACCGTGTGTTAACCTTTAATGAACCTAGAGAGAGAGAGAGAGAGGGGCAATTGACAGATTATAATGAAAAGATAAAACCTCTGTTTAATTTATAAAAAATTATAATAAAATCCGACATCTATTAAATATAATAATAATATTGTGAAAAATAGTGGTACTTGCAAGTAGAAATTGCTTAATTCATTTAACATGTATGAGTAGAGATAAAACATTCAGGGCATGCTTCATAGATATAAAAGTTCAAAACTTCTCCATTTCATTGATTATATTAATCTTTCATGGCAAGTAAACCTATTTCAAATTCTAAATCCCCTAATGGCACAAACGGTACCATTTTATACACTCCTAACCAAATTCCTATACCAACCTATGTCCGCATATTGGACACCACCCTCCGCGATGGTGAACAATCCCCTGGTGCCGCGATGTCTTGCAAAGAGAAACTTGACATCGCGCACCTCCTAGCAAAGCTACGTGTTGACGTCATTGAGGCAGGTTTCCCTTCTGCTTCCAATGACGACTTTATGGCTGTCAAAATGATAGCTCAAGAAGTTGGGAACAATGTTGATAACGATGGACATGTTCCGGTGATAGGTGGTATGTGTAGGTGCAATGAGAAGGACATTGCCATTACTTGGGAGGCGGTCAAACATGCCAAAAGACCAAGGATTTGTACTTTCCTAGCCACTAGTCCCATTCACATGGAGTACAAACTAAGAAAGACGAAAGATCAAGTTCTCAAGATTGCTCGTGAAACGGTGAAGTTTGCACGGAGTTTAGGTTGTTGTGATATCCAGTTTGGTGTTGAAGATGCTTCCAGGTTACACAACATAATTTTGCTATTGTGAATATGTTTTGAAAAACCCTAACACATTGTTTTGAAAAACCCTAACATATTTAAAAGGACTAAACTCCTTTAAAATATTCTCTCTATATTGTATGAAAGCCATATAAATTTTACACACTAATAAATAAGTATTGTAAAGATAATATAAAAGATTGTGTTGCTGGTAATATTTTTTTTTTTTTTTTAACATCTCATACACGTTCTAAAAGATAACTATTTTAGTGAAAAAAAATAAATCAAAAGGATAGAAACAAAAGAATTATAAATTTTCGGAATAGAACCATTCTTATAGGGCCAATAATTAAAAGAAATTAAATATTTTGAATTTCAACATCCCAAAAGGCCAAAATATAACCGATAGAAACACTCCTTCTATTATCGGACAATAAATCTAGCAACGAAATTCACCCACACTAAATGCTTAACAGTGAAAAATTGTATACTCAATTCGGCGTTCTAGCATATCAAACTTAGTCGTTTTTTGTAGATTTAAACAATAAACTATATATACATATATATAAAAAGTATATTAAATTTTGGCTTGCCAACATAGTTGAGATATCTATTCACTTTCATTTTTGCTTTAAAAAACAAAAAACTGTGTTAAAACAATCTATTAATAAACATTGTGTTTATGCTAATGCATTGTGGAACCAGATCAGAGAAGGAATTCCTTTATCAAGTTTTGGGAGAAGTTATCAAAGCTGGGGCAACCACTGTGGTCATACCTGACACTGTTGGCATATCAATGCCATTTGAATATGGAAATCTTATTGCTGATATAAAAATGAATACCCCTGGAATTGAAAATGTTATCATTGCAACCCATTGTCATAATGATCTTGGACTGGCTACTGCTAACACCATAGAGGTACCATTTAACCATCACTTTACTATATATAATTTTTTTGAATAAAATATTTATTTTTTGAGGCTATAAAAGAAAGTTTAAGTATAATAGTGATTTTTACCTATGATAAATGCTAAAGAAACTCCTTAGGACATTGGTTAAGAGAAAATAAAATAGAAATGTTGTATTGAAGAATGTTGAAATAATGAATTTAACTTTTTAAAAATTAAAAAATTGTTAAATCCAATACAAATTTACTACTTTTAATATTCTTAATAAATGTCCTAAAAACACTTATTAGCATAACGTTTTTCTTATTTATTATCTACTTTCAGGGTGCACGCGCAGGTGCAAGACAATTAGAAGTAACAATTAATGGTATTGGTGAAAGGGCAGGTAATGCCTCATTAGAAGAGGTGAGTTTATCTTCTACTTTTTATTTTTAAATAAATAATAATAACAAGTTTTGTTATTTTAAATTTTTTAGGCATGGAGTATCCTTGTAACTTCTTTAATGAATATTTTTCAATTTTTTTTATACAATTTATTTCCATGAAAAAAGTAATATGCATTGTTAGGCAAAGTTCATTTGAATGTTCGTTTCCCATTTAACTTTAGTGAATAACATAGTTGGACGTGAGACAAATCATTATAAAAACATACACATACAAATATGACTATATTCAAGTGGTTGAAATACCACCAATGTATTTGAATATGTAACATTGACGTAACCAAAGTCGTCATTAATTAAATCTAAATCGAAGTTGATCTAACAATCTGAACCGAACAAATTATTACATTTAGTTCTATATAACTCACTCTCTTGTTTTTTTTTATACATTCAAGGTTGTAATGGCCTTGACATGCAGGGGTAGTGATGTCTTAGGTGGTCTACACACAGGAATTAATACAAGACACATAATAAGGACAAGCAAAATGGTTACATATTTGAAACTCTAGTTATTTTCAAATATTCCCTCTTTGAATTTCCCTTTTTACAATTTAAATTTCACAATTTTTGTTAATAGGTTGAAGAGTACTCCGGCATGCTTTTACAGCCGCACAAGGCTCTTGTTGGTGCTAATGCTTTTCTTCATGAGAGTGGCATTCATCAGGTTTGTGATATCAATATGTTTGCTACCATATTTATTAAAAAGTACATATAAAAGAAACTTTCAATTGTGTTTTAGTTAAGACCTAAAGAGTATAATTTTTTTTTTCTTTCGCTAAAGAACGTAACATCGAATTCACACACATTAAGTTGGGAATTACGGAGTTGATCCAGTACTTCAGGCTTCAGCATATCAAATGTCCTTGCAACCTTTTATAATCTAAGTTGTACTTAGAAGACGATTAAAACATATTTGTTATGAGTTTGAACTTATTACGCAAAGGTTATTGGCCCAGCCAAGCATCAGACCAAAAGAAAGTAAAGGCCTAATTAAGTGAAGGAGAGGATCCATATCCATTCCTTTTGTAACCCAGTGGCTGAACCAGTTTAGCCCAGTTTAGCCCCCAAATGAAGCCACCTAACACCAGTGGCTGAACCTTACTTAGAAACATAGACAATATAGCTATTGTGAGAGTTTAATTCGTTTAATATTTTCTAGTTAAAACCTTTGGTCTTGTGATTTTTTAATTCTAACTTAATTTTATGCTTTATATATAGGATGGCATGTTAAAACACAAAGGCACATATGAAATAATATCTCCTGAGGATATTGGTCTTGAAAGATCCATTGAGGCTAGTATTGTATTGGGGAAACTTAGGTATGTCATTTGGCCTTTTTCAAATTAACTATTATTAGGCAAGGTTAAGAACTTTATAATGATTTAAATGAGATAATGGGATAAATAAAATCCAAATAACACAGAAGTTTATAATGTTTTCATTTCTCATGTTTCAATATTAAATCATTGTCACAAAAAATAATGTTTCCTTTCTCAATTTATTTTTAATCTATATACATCTTAAGTGTACAAAATTTACTTTTGATTGCAGAGTTACTGTTTTATTTTTGTTCAAGTAGCCTAGTGACTATAATTTCACCTTTAAAAGGTGAATAAGTGGAGAATTTGAGATTCAAACTCCGACCTCTACTTATATAATACAATATCCTTACAATTTGAGTTAAGCAATTTGAGTTAAGCTGACAGAAACACAAAGTTACCTTTATTATTTCAAGTTTAGGCATGTCTTAAATTTATATATTTACACTCCGGCATCATAATTTACTTTATGAAGCTTCTTCTTTTAGGTTTAACATTTTTCTATTTGATAATTGATACAAAGCTTCTTTTAACAAACAAACACAAGGGTTTATATATTTGATTATTCTGTGAGATTACATTTTATATTTTGCTCATAGTTTTGTGCTAATTGTTAATTTCATTAGTAACTGTTCAATTATTTTGTGACATGATTTATCCATTTCATCAAATATTTTACACCAATTGTTGCAGCGGACGCCAAGCATTACGAAAAAGACTTGAAGAGGTAATCATCATTTCATTCATATGCAATAAAAGTATATTAACCGTTTGTTAAATGTGCTTCATGTGTTATTTTGTGTTATTTCAGCATGGTCATAAACTAAAGGATGATGAACTTGAGACTCTATTCTGGAAATTCAAAGCTTTGGCTGGGACGAAAAAGGTTAAGAACTAGTTGTCTCTCTTCCCCGTTTCCATTTAAATTATCGAAGTAATATAAATATGGGTCATGTTAACCGGTGTCTTTGGACATGTTTAAGGAAGCAAAAAGAGAAATTTTTAAGTTGAAAATAATATTTTGTAGACTTGTGAAGCATTGACCGTACAATTTGCAATGTAATACTACTATATTTGATTGTTTAACCAGTGTCCGAGGATTGGTTAGCATTTTCCTGTAAATATATATAAAATCAATGGTTTTGTTACATTTAGAAAGAACAATTATAAAAATAACTTTTAAAATATTAATAAGCTATTTTAAACTTTGAAAAATCTAAAACACCACCTAAAAAAATCTAACACCACCCAAAAAAACTTTGAAAAGTTCTGCAGAATAATTTATGAATATCCTCCTAATTAAATTCCCTAAAATACTTACTAATAAAAGCTTAATTAATTGAGCCTCTTGCCTCAATGGTTGCTTTGGTAACTAGCTTAACCCAAGGCTATTTGTGTTTATATATGAATCTAATAAAACTATAATGCATTTGCTTTGATTTTTCTTTTTGGCTTTGTACCTATTACCTGACTTCAATGTTTTATGTTCTTATAGAGAGTAACCAATGCAGACCTCAAGTTATTGATGTCAAATGAAGCATACCAAGATGAACTTGTCCACAATCTGCATGATTTTTAGGTAAATTGAAACTTTCTTCGATTGAAACTAAATGTTTGATGTAATAGCTAAAGTAAAAATACAAAATCATATTGCTATATCTAAATGCAGGTGACTTGTGGAGCTTTCAATCCAATTCAAGAAAGAATATTCAAAGGAAATAGTTCATATTCATAAATCAGCTGCATTAATTAGTGGAGCAGTTATATTAGAGGAATTCATAAATTTGCATTCACTCATTTGTTCATACATTTTAAGGTTTATATACTTTTATATTTACATATATCTCTTGATTCAAGAACAGTTCCCTAGATTTGTAATCTATCTATTCTATTAAAATGTTTCAACTTGCATCTTATGTAATGTACACATAAGTATCCCATTTAGTAGTGCATTTGAAAATATGTTTTTTTTCAACAAAAGAGGCATGCAAAAGTATCAATATAGAAGAAGGTCCCAACTAGTTGTTGGCGCCTTAGATCCCAACAATCACAACAAAATTATTTCCGTTCTTTATGGAGTAACCGACTGAGATGCCCGTCTTTCTGCTTGTGTCAACGTTTCTAAATTATAAATGATATATTTTTTTTTATATAAAATTTTGATTTTGATTACAAATATAAATATAATGTTTGTGAGTTTAATCTCATGGCAAATTCAATCAATTATGTTTATCTATTTCAATGACACCAACAAAATAATAAATATAATATAAATTTTTAATGACACCAATAATAAATAGTATTATAGGAAAATTTGTTTAAGGAGTAATTGGTATAATAAAAAAATAGTCCAAAATCACATATCCCCAACCTTCATTAATCCAATTTTCCTTATTTCCCAAACTAAATCCTAATTATACCATTTGACTCCCCATTCCCTTTTCATGTTAATTTCAAAGCCTACCAACAATTCCCTCAAGAATTATACTAGAATATATCCTTAATCTAAGATTTAAAACCTAATTAAAAACTTATGAAATAACAAGAAATTAATGAAAATAGTGAGAGTTACAAGCATTTCCCAAATTAATCTCCAATTTTATCTTAATCAAGTCATTAATATAATAATTTCAGCCCCATGCATTTTCTGATTTGTTTTTGCTCTTATCCATCGTGCATCTGAATTGTGAAAGAAAATTCAATTTCATAACAAAAATGATACTATTTAGATTGTTAATTACATTGTCCTTTGTAACACCTATTTTGCTAAATTTTCTAACTTGGTAAGTCTTACATTTAATTAATCTTTCAGTTTTTCTTACTATAAACAATATAAACACTTGACTAAATAATTACATTTTAGTCAATAATTACATTTTACTATAAAACCAATAATTACATTTTACTATAAAACCAATAATTACATTTTATAATCAAGCTTGGATAGTTGATTCTTCACTTCTTGATGGCTTGTCTGAATTGCGAGAACAAGTGGACTCTGAATAACTGTATGAAACTCCAATCTTTTTTAAAGCATTAGATACAAAGCTGTTTGTACTATAAGATCTAATGGAACTTTCTGAGTCTAAAATTGCACTGGTTAAAAATGGTGGCTGATTTGGTGCAGGAACATCTAAATCTGAATTACTTAGCATTTTAACAACTTGAGTCATGGATGGTCTAAGAGAAGCAGAAGCTTGTGTGCAAAGCAAGCCAATGTGTAACACCCTTGATGCCTCAGCTTCTGGAATATCATCTCCCAAGCTAGAATCGATAGTCTCAACTAATGTGTTTGATCGGTAATGTTTCCAGACCTGGTGCCAAAAAGACAATTTATATCACTCTCTTGGTCCTCTAATATAAGTCACTAGAGCAAACGGCACACATATTAAGAAATGTAGTTAGGTATATTTGATACTTCTCTGATGAGAGTGTAAGACGACTTATATAATCGACAATTTTATTTTCTGAAGTTACTTATATTGTGGAACGAAGAGAATAACAAGCATAAAGTTTTGATTCCATAAGGTATATTTGGACAAAAAAGTAATAAATTTTAGTGGAAAAATAACATATTTTCAATTTTATAAGGATAAATATTAACCAATCCAGTTTCATGTTTTAAAGTCTTACAGTTTGTAGAAGTGATCCAGAGTCCTCTCTGATGGCATTATTCCTTCTGCCACATACAATCTCAAGAACAAGTACTCCAAAACTATAGACATCGGCTTTATCTGTAAGCTGTCCTCGAATTAGGTACTCCGGAGCCATATAACCACTGCTCCAAGTATGAAAATGTGACTATTAATAGGACTTTGAATAATCTATTTTTAATTTGGTATAGTTCTTGACTTGTTGATTTGACACAATCTGTAAGTACAGTTACTTACATGCATAATATCATATGATCTACCTAAAGCCAAGGACTTACAGCGTTCCAGCAATTCCAGTACTCAAATGTGTTTTATCAGTAGCAAAACATCGCGCAAGGCCGAAATCTGCAATCTTAGGAGAGAGATTATCATCCAGAAGAACATTGCTGCTTTTGATATCTCTATGGATGATTCTTTTAATAGAACCTTGATGAAGATAAGCAAGCCCTTCTGCTGTTCCATGAATGATGTTACACCTCTGCTTCCAATTTAGAATTTGAGTTCTGCTCTTTTCTGAAAAGGAAAACAATGATTTATTTTCCACAATCCCCAAACTTTATCTATCGACCCATCTCTATCTGCTAACATATTGACCTGTCGGTATCTATCTAGTTACCATTAATAACAAAATGTTCCGACAAACATGTATCATCTCTTTATAATTTTTTTCCCACCTAAATCATATTGTTAGTACTCGAGTGTCATCGCTACTACTTACATAAACATTTGTGATACAATTTGCGAGGATTTATAGAAATAGCTTATGACGTGTCGATAATTTGTTTTCATCTTATGTAATGTAAGTGTTAAGATAGAACTTATCAAAGATAAATTGATCTAAACTCTTGTTGGGTAAGTACTCATATACAAGTAGGCTCTCAGGTCCTTCAATGCTACAACCTAATAGTTTGACAAGGTTTTTGTGTTCAATTCCACTGATCAAATCTACTTCATTGAAGAACTCATCCACCCATTGCCTATTATTGAATACCAATCTCTTCACTGCAACAACATTTCCATTAGGGAGAATACCTTTGAAAATTGAACCTGATCCTCCTTGCCCTATTTTTCTTGAAGAGTTGAAATAATCTGTCGCCTTCTCAAGCGTTTCGTATTTGTAATTCAAACTAGATTCTGTTATGGAGGATGAAATTTGATCGCGATTATTTATTTCTGAATAAAGAAAAAGAAAAACAACATAAGAAATTTAACAATCAAACAATTTATAGTGTGTGAATAATTTCATTTTCAATATGAAATGTTAACCTTTTTTTAGATTTGACAATTTTTTGTAGACTGCAAAAGAGGCTGAGAGAGCAAGCATAATAATTGCAGCTATTGCTAACACTGCTGCTATTACAGCTCCTCTTCTTAACGATCCTGAAATCAGGAAACACAAGCGATGACATCAATGAATGCAAAAGGTTCATCAAGGAAAATCTTTAAGTTGCAGCAGCAGAAGGGAAGAAAAGCATATGGGTGATAATTATGTGTTATATTATTATGAGGAAGAAAAGGGCTCCTTTTATAGGAGAAAAAATACAAACTCAACTCCTTTATTTTAGGAGTAATATAATGACTCTTAAACAAGGAAATAAATAATACTAAAATAAGAAATATTTCAACACCCCCCCTCAAGTTGGTGCATAGATGTCAATCATGCCCAACTTGCTG